>OCZT010000455.1_pt1 | contig 40169 bp, 39 predicted proteins | sample 1539031 | NCBI WGS metagenome assembly OCZT01 (sample SAMEA3539308, study PRJEB22396) | soil metagenome | biome: tundra; feature: field; material: soil | place: USA | collected 2010-05 | depth 0.15 m
GTGGTCGCCGGAGCGCCGGTGGTGGGCTGGCGGCTGGCCGGCCAGTTGGGTGGCGCTGTGGAAGGTCTGGGACTGGGGACGGGGGCTGAGGCGGCCACCGACGGCCGGGGCGCGGCGAACGCCCTCTCCCGGGCGGGGGCCGGGGGAGCAGGTGTCTGGAAGGTCGGGATGTCGGCCGGCTCGTCGACTTCGGCCGCAATGTCGCCGGGCGCGACGGAGTCCAGCCAGTCCTCGTCCTCAGAGCCGAGGTCGCCAGTCGCCTCTCGGCTCGCGGCCGGGGTAGCTGCGGCGGCCACCGTCACCGTGACCTCGGCAGCCGAGATCACCGGGTGGCCCTCCCGCCCGTTCCGCCACAGAGTCAGGAGGTCTTCCGTGGAGCTGTTGATGGTCTCCTCGGGAGGCAGCTTGGCCCGCGGGTTGAAGCTGTATTCGCCATCCCGCCAGCTGAGGGCGTCGATCACCGCCGGCTCCCCCTCGGCCTCGCCACCCACCGCGTGGAACAGGTGCCCGAAGAGGAAATGAAGAGCGCACTGGCTCCCGTTGCTGGCGAGCGAAAGGGTGCCGGTCGCCCGTTCCTGCTGCATGGTCTGGAGCAAATCAGCGACGGTGGTCGGCCCGAGGCTTCCCTGGTTTTGCATTCTGCCGAGTAGCTCCCTTAGGACAACCCGAAGTGAACTCGGGCCCACCCTCCCCGCGTGTGGTCGGCGCGATACTAGCATAGGCTAGCTTCAGGATTGGGGGGCGATTGCCGTTCTCAACTAGCCGTCTGCCAGAATGCCTCGGTGATGGCGCCGGCTAGTTTGGGGACCGCGGCGACCTGGGATGCCTGCCTTCGGGAATGGCCGGCGGCCAACCTGCTGCAGTCCTACGCCTGGGGAGAGGTGCAGGGTCGGGCTGGCTGGGTGACCCATCGCCTGGAGGTCCAGACGACCTCCGGGCCGCTACCCGTCTCGGCCCAGGTGACCCCCAGCGGGGTGCCGGGGTTCTCGCGGATCTACGTCCCCAGGGGCCCGATCTGCGCCCCCTCCGACATCGCCACCTTTGAAGAGGTGGTGAGGGCCCTGGTCGAACTGGGCCGGGAGCGGCGCGCCCTGGCCCTGGAGCTGGAGGTGCCCTGGCCGGAGGGCACGGTCCCGGTGGGGCATCCCTGGCTCAGCTGGGCGCCGGCGCCCGCGCGCCAGCCGCTGGCGACCGTCATGGTCGACCTCCAGCCGGAGCCGGAGGCGATCCTGGCCAGCTTCCATTCCAAGGCTCGGTACAACGTGAAGCTGGCCGAGCGCCGGGGGGTGGTGATCAATGAGGAGGCCACCCTCGCCGAGCTGATCACCTGCATCGAGGCGACCGAGGCGAGGCAACGGATCCATCTCCCCAGTCCCGAGCATCTGGCGGTGGTCCAAGACCAGCTCGGCCGAGGCGCCCGCATTCTCGCCGCCAAGGCGGAGGGGGAGCTGGTGGCCGCGATCCTGACCGCCTCCTTCGCGGGCGAGGCGATCTACCTGTACGGGGGCGCCACCGGGCGGCACCGAGACCGGATGCCGAACCAGCTGCTGCAGTGGCGGGCGATGCTGCGGGCCCGCGAGGAGGGATGTCACCACTACGATTTGTGGGGAATCCCTGAGAACGAGGACCCCGACCATCCCTGGCGGGGGCTGGCGCAGTTCAAGCTCGGCTTCGGCGGCGCGCAGATCCGCTACGCGGGAGCTAGGTTGATGCAACTTCGCCCCGGGGGGGCCACCGTCCTGTCACTGGCGGACGCAGCCCGCCGCAAGGTCAGGACTCGAGGGAGGAGATGAAGAGAGACGGCGCCGGAGAGGCGCGCGAGACCAGCGAGAGCTACTTCCCCACCTACGAGGAGCTGGCGGCCGAGCTCCTGGACGGGCTGGAGCGGGCCTCGCTGGTGGTCCACGACGTCGGCCATGAGCTGGAGCCGAGCAGCGGCGAGCGGACCTTCCACGCCTCGGTGCGGCTCCCGACCAGCGAGCCGCCGCATCGGTACGCCGCCACTCTCCACTTCCACTGGGACGCCCTGCTCACCTACGTCGGCACCTACGGGCCGGGCAGCGACTGCGAGCTCTACCACGACGACGAGGAGATCTGCACCCACCGCCGCACCCCCCCTCGCCCCTTCGTCGAGCTGGTGGCTGAGTTCGACCTCGGAGATGGCGGCTACGAACTCCGGGACCTGAGCGAGATCCACGGGTGGCTCGGGACGGTGGACGGACTTTTGTTACGGGCGGTCCCGGACCAGGAGGGGCGGACGGTCAGGGTCGGGCTGGCGGAGCGGGATGGCGGCATCTGGGTGGAGCGTTTTCACGCCGAGCAGGCCTGGTACCTGGATCTCAGCGAGCCCCCCGACCTCAACCCGGCCTGCCAGGTCATCGCCAGCACCCTCAAGGCGACACCCGCGCTGGCGGACCGGCTCCCCCTCTAGCGGTCGTTTGAGATCCCGACTGAGCCACCGCAGCTCCCTCCCCTCCCGCGCTCGTCGGCTCGACGGGGGGCATGCTGATTGGCGCTGAGGGGTCGTCGACGGCCTAGGTGGCCTGGGCCCAAGGTGGCCCAAATCCGGGAAGCACGTTCGACTCTGTGACCTCGGAGCCAACACCTTCTGAACTCAGGAATTTCGCCACGGCCGCGCCGCTCGCCACTGAACCGCTGCCAGGCCAGAAGTTCAGCCCGGGGGGTGGGTCTGCCGCCGTGACCCTAGCCGTCGTCTGCCCCAGCTGCGGCACCGGCATGGCGTCGCCCCGGACAAGGGGGTAGCGGTCCTGCTCTCCGTCTTCTGGTCGTTCTGGACCTGGCTCTACATCGACAAGAAGGACGCCGGCAAGTTCTGGATCGGCTTGGCCTTGGCGATCTTCGGCGGAATCACCGCCCTCTCCCTCGTTGGCTGGCTGATTGTGCTCGGCGTCTGGATCTGGGCCCTCGTGGATCGAGCCACCAAGCCGGAGAGCTACTACGTCCGATAGCCCGAGACCTCGCCCGGCTCACTTTGCAGTGCGAGGTCTGGCTGCCAGCTGCCCCCGGCCCAGCTGCCGGTCAACCGCCGCTGGGCCAGCTCGGCGATTGACCGGCCCTCAGCCGGGTGGATCCAGTCCGGAGCCAGCTGGGCGGCTCCCCGGAGCAGGTATGGCCTGGTCAACAGTCCCGGGTGAGGCACGGTCAGCTCCGGAGAGTCCCAGCTCTCACCCTCGATCAGGATCACGTCGACGTCCAGTTTTCGGGGGCCTTTAGGTACCCCGCGACGGCGCCCAGCCCGGGACTCAGCCTCCCGGGCAAGTTGCAGCCAGCCCAGGCCTCGGCGCCGGCCCCGGACTAGCAGCAGCTGGTTGAGAAAATCCGGTTGGGAAATCGCCCCGATGGGCGCCGTGTTCCAGCGCGGCGTGGCGGCCATAACCTCGACACCCTGTTCCTGGAACAGGGCGAGGGCCACGTCCAGCCAGCGCTCTCTCGGTCGCAGGTTGCTGCCCAACGCTAGGACTGCCAGGGAACTACCGGCGGTGAGGTTCATCTCAGCTCAAGTGGGTGGCCGGCGAGCCAGCACGTCCATGACCCGGGCCACGTCGCGGATCTGGGCCACGTCATGGACCCTGACGATGTCGGCCCCGCAGGCAATCGACCAGGCCACGGTGGCGGCGGTACCGAGCAGCCGGCCCTCGACCGGGCGCTCGTCGAGCAACCAGCCGATCAGCGACTTGCGGGAGGTACCGACCAGGATGGGGCAGCCCAGCGCCCGCAGCTCGCACAGCTGGCGGAGCACCTCGTAGTTCTGGGCCGGGACCTTGCCGAACCCGATCCCCGGGTCCAGCACCACCTGGTCCCGGGGGATGCCCGCCCGCTCCGCCAGCTGGAGCGAGAACCGGAGCTGGGCCAGCACGTCGCCGAGGAGATCCGTGTATTCGGTGCCTGCCTGGTTGTGCATGCAGATCACCGGCACCTTGGCCGCGGCCACCACGCCAGCCATCTCGGGGTCGCGGCGAAGCCCCCAGATGTCGTTGACTCCGTCGGCCCCGGCGGCGAGGGCGGCCCTCGCGACCTCGGCCTTGCTGGTGTCCACAAAGATCGGCACCGGGAGCTCATCTGAGATCACCGTCAGGGCGGGCACCACCCGGCTGATCTCCTCCTCCACCGAGATCTGCTGGTACCCGGGGCGGGTGCTCTCTCCCCCCACGTCGAGGGCGTCGGCGCCCTCTCCGACCAGGCGCAGCGCCCGGGCCACTGCCGCCTCGGGGCTGCTCCCCACTCCGTCGCCGCTGAAGGAGTCGGGGGTGACGTTGACGACCCCCACCAGGTAGGTGCGCTCCCCGAACTCCCAGACGGTGTTCCCCAACCGCAGGGCGGGGGCCGGGGTACTGAGGTGCTCCAGCGCCTCCCGGACCGCTCGGGCGGGTGGCCAGCTCCCGATGTCGGGGGGAAGGCCCCGGACCCCGGCCAGCAGGCGGTCCAGCCGGCCTTCGATGAGCAGGGACCCGTCCTCGGCGAGCGCCACTCGGTCAGAGCCGATTCCCGCCAGCGCGGTCGCCAGCCGGGAGGAATCCGTAGCCGCCTCAACCCGCAGCCAGATCGCGCTCCCGCCGCTGAGAGTCGAGAGGTTGGGATAGGGTGCGGTGAGTCGCACCACCGTCGCCGGCTCGCTGTCGATGGGCATCCCTGCCAGTTTGCGTCAGGTCCTCGCGCAACCGGCGAGCTCAGCCTAGAATCAGGCTTGGAATGGCAGAGGGCTTGCGGGGGCCCGGGCTGAACGTCGCCATCCTGGGCCACAGCCACGACGGCAAGACCACCCTGGCGGAGTCGCTGCTCTTCGCCGCCGGGGCCTCTCCAAGGTTGGGGTCGACCGACCAGGGAACGGCGCTGCTGGACTACGAGCCGGAGGAGCAGCGTCGGCACATCTCGGTCCAGCTGGGTATCGCCTGCCTCAGATGGAAGGACTCGGCGCTGGCGCTCCTCGACACCCCGGGATTTCAGGACTTCGAGGGCGAGGTCCTGGAGGCGCTGGCGGTGGCCGACGCGGCGGTCCTGGTGGTGGGGGCCAACACGGGCGGTCACCCGCCGGTGGGAGCGGAGACCACCTGGGAGCTGCTGGCTGAGCGCCACCTGCCCCGTCTGATCGTCCTCACCAAGCTGGACAAGGAGCATGCTGACTTCGACGCCACCTATCAGGGCCTGCAGAGCCGGTTCAGTCCCAAGCCCATCGCACTGCAGATCCCGATCGGATCCGAGCACTCCTTCCAAGGGGCGGTCGACCTACTGTCTGGCCGGGCGCTGCTATTCGACCCTCAGGGAGGCTATAAGGAGGCCGACTGTCCGCCGGATCTCCTACAAGAGGTGACCAGGCGGCGCCAGGAGCTGGTCGAGGCGGTCGCCGAAACGGACGACGAACTGCTGGAGCGCTACCTGGAGGGCCAGGAACCGTCCGCGGACCAACTGCTCCAGGCCCTGCACGACGCCACCTCCCAGGGCAAGCTGGCCCCGGTCCTGGTCGCGGCCCCGGTGCGGGCCCTCGGGGCCAAGCCCGTGCTGGACGCGCTGGCCAGCTGCCTGGGTCGGGTGAACCCGCCGCCGGACCAGAGCGGCACGCCCACCTTGTTCTTCTTCAAGACGGTCGCCGACCCCTTCGGCAAGATCTCCTACTTCCGAGTGCTCAGCGGTAGCCTGAAGGGTGACGCCCATCTCTTCAACTCGCGCACCGGTGAGGAGGAGCGGATCGCCCGCCCACTCCGTCCCAAGGGCAAGGCGCTGGAGCCGGTCGAGCAGTTGCTCGCCGGCGAGATCGGGGCCGCCACCAAGCTGATTCATGTGGCAACCGGGGACACCCTGGGGCCCAGGGGGACGGCGGCATCGCCGAAGTGCGAGTTCCCGCCCACTTCTTACACGATGGCCATCCGGCCCAAGTCGAAGGGAGACGAGGAGAAGATCAACGCCGGCCTCCACCACCTCCTGGAGGAGGACCCTACCCTCCGGATCGAGTGGGAGCCCGGCACCCACGAGACCCTTCTCCACGGGCTCGGTGACGTCCACCTGGAAGTCACCTTGGAGAAGCTACGTCGCAAGTACCAGATCGAGGCGGTGCTGGCCGTTCCCCACGTCCCCTACCAGGAGGCGGTGCGGGGATCAGCCCGGCAGCAGCACAAGTACAAGAAGCAGTCCGGGGGCGCGGGTCTGTACGGAGATTGCACCCTGGAGATCGAGCCGCTGCCGAGGGGCGGGGGCTTCGTCTGGGAGGACAAGATCTTCGGCGGGTCCATCCCCCACCAATTCCGGCTCTCCGTCGAGAAGGGGGTCCGCCAGACCTTGGAGCAGGGAGCCTTGGCCGGCTACCCGATCGTGGACGTCAAGGTCCGGCTGGTGGACGGCTCCACCCACCCAGTCGACGGCAAGGACATCGCCTTCCAGCTGGCCGGCGCGATGGCGATGCGCCAGGCGGTGGAGAAGGCGGGGGCCTACCTCTTGGAACCGGTCATGGAAGTGGTGGTGATCGTCCCCGCCGTCCACATGGGCGACGTCATCGGCCACCTCAATGCCAGGCGAGGCCACATCGGGGGGATGACCCCGATGGGAGGCGAGCTGGAGCAGGTGACCGCCAAGGTCCCGCTGGTGGAGATGTACCAGTTCCCGATCGAGCTCCGGGCGGCCACCCAGGGGCGAGGCCGGTACACCATGAGCTTCGACCACTACGAGGAGGTTCCGGCCCAGGTGGCCCAGCCGATCATCGCCGCTCGCCAACAGCAGCTGCATACCAGGGAAGCGGCCAGCGCCTGACCTTGCACTAGATCAGTTGGTCAGCTATGATTGCGCGAGCAACGACTTTCCCCGGGACGCGACGGCCGCGACCCGTCCACTCAGGAGGCGCTCATGCCGGCCATCACCGCCGCCAACCCACTCGCCCTACCGCGCGTTCCCCAACTGGAACCGGCGCTGACCCTCAATCGGCCGGTGACCTCGATCACGGTCGCCCCGAGCGCGTTTGAAGGAGAGGGCTTCCCGGTCCGGCGGGCGTTTGCCGGAGTCAGAAAGGCGGAGCTGGATCCCTTCGTGCACATGGACCAGATGGGCGAGGTCGACTACGCGCCCGGCGAGCCCAAGGGCACCCCGTGGCATCCCCATCGTGGGTTCGAGACCGTGACCTACATGATCGACGGCACCTTCCAGCATCAGGACTCCAACGGGGGCGGTGGCCTGATCACCAACGGCGACACCCAGTGGATGACCGCTGGCGCCGGGATCCTCCATATCGAGACCCCGCCCGAGCGGCTGGTGGTGTCCGGGGGCCTCTTCCATGGCATCCAGCTGTGGGTCAATTTGCCAGCTGTCCAGAAGTGGTCCCCCCCGCGCTACCAGGACATTCGGGCTGGCAAGGTGACCCTCCTCTCTTCACCCGACGGGGGGGCCCTGGTCCGGGTCATCGCCGGCGACGTGGCCGGTCACTCTGGACCTGGGAGCACCCACACCCCAATCGCTCTGGCCCACGCCACCCTCAGCCCGGGAGCCCAACTGGTCCTGCCGTGGCGCCCCGACTTCAACGCCCTGGTCTACGGGCTCGCCGGAGCCGGGACCGTGGGGACTTCCGGCGCCAAGTTCAAGATGGGCCAGTTGGTGGTCTTCGGTGCCGGCGAGGCGATCACGGTGACCGCCGACCTCGAGCAGGACAGCCACACCCCCAACCTCGACATCCTGATCATCGGGGGCCAGCCGATCCGCGAGCCGGTCGCCCAGTACGGACCGTTCGTGATGAACACTGCCGACGAGCTGAGGCAGGCCTTTGAGGACTACCGCGCTGGCAAGCTCGGGGTCATCCCCGCCGGCCAGATCGAGGCACCGGCGAGGGCCTGATCAACTCCCGTCCAGCACGCCCTGGGGAGTGCTGGACGGCCGCCCGGCTCGAAGGCCTCCCGTTGTCCGGCTGGGCCACTTCGCTATGAGCCGCGCCGTGCCCACGGGATCCTCGAAGGGGAAGAGGTGGCCAATACCGGCCAACACCTCGACATCCCGATCGCGGTTGCCCCAGAGGGGCAGGGTCCGGCCCGAGAGACCCGAGAGGTTTGGGATAAGCAGGGATTCCGGGCGGAATTTGAAGGGCGGCATCAGCCCCGGAAAGGCGGCCAGGTCCGACCCGCTCGGAAAGCGCAGGGGCACCAGGTGTCGGTAGCCAGCCAGCCCCGACGCCAGGAACCGAGGTCCCCAGCGGCGGCCCCGCACCTCCTCCTCCCCTGACCCGCCTCGCCCGGGGAGGCCGGCCGCGGAAGGCCTTCTTCCTGAGAGCGGAGAGCTTCTACCACATCGCCGCCAAATACCAGGCCCTCCGAGAACTCGGGCTTCCGGTGCCCGACTATCGCGCGTTCTCTCATGCGGGTCTTTCCGGGAGATCGTTCAGGGCCACTTCCGGGGACGGGGCCGCGACCTGATTGGACGAGCCTGAGTCGGCGCTGTCGGTCAGGGGCCAGCTGCGGCCGCTGGCGCAGCTGAATCGGGTGGTTGCCGAGGGTGGCTAGTTCGTGATCTCGGCCCACGCGTCGATTCTCAAGGCTTTCCGGAGACCGGCATCTTTCGGGTCGGCGAGGAGGGGATCTCCGAGGTCCAAGACACGGCGAGCGAGACCGACCGGCTGACCAAGTCGTTCCTGGACGGCCCTCCCCGCCTTCCAGCGCCACTTGCTCCCGGACGCGGACAAAAACTGAGTCCGGCTTCGACCCGACCCCGGCGGCGCTACCCGGGCAGAAAGGTGAGGCGGACCAGGCGTCGGTTGTTCTCCCGGTTGGTGTCGATCAGGGCCAGGCTCTGCCAGGTCCCCAGTTGAGGTGTGCCATCCAGGACCGGCACGGTGACTGAGCTGCCCAGGACCGCCGGCAGCAGGTGGTCAGCGCCGTGGCCGCGGCGCCCGTGCTGATGCCGGTAGGGCGCGTCAGGAGGCAGCGTTCGCTCCAGCCAGGTCAGGAGGTCAGCGTCGCTGCCAGCGCCCAATTCGATCAGGACCAGCGCCGCGGTGGCATGGGGCACGAACGCCTGGACCAGGCCGTCCCCTTGGCCGGCGCAGAAGCGACGCAGGTGAGCGGTTAGATCGACGATCGGGGTTCCCGAGGTGTCGAGCCGCAGCTCCTCTGAGATCAAGTGGAGCCGCTGGCCCAGCCCGGACCACCTGGCCCGGAGGAGGTCAGATCGAGAGCTCCCGCGAGCGCCAGCCCGGCCAGCGTCTTGGCGTCCCGGAGCTGGCCGCGGAAGACCATTTCCGCCACCTCAGATGGGGTGAAGGAGCGAGTCTCCAGCACCTCATCTGGGTCGGGGTGGGGCTCTCCGGCCCGAGTCAGCCCGGTGGCCCGGAAGTACCAGAGGAGTTCGGTGCTGTAGCCCGGGGCCAGGAAGGTCGCGCCCACCCCGAGCCAGGCCTCGGCTGCGTAGCCGGTCTCCTCCGAGAGCTCGCGGCGGCCGGTCTCCAGCGGCGACTCGCCCGGCTCCCGGCCGCCGGCCGGAATCTCCCAGAGGAGCTCCTGGGCGGGATGCCGGTACTGACGAACCAACAGCACCGACCCGTCCTCGGCGATCGCCACCACGCCGACGCCGCCGGGATGGTGCACCACCTCCCGTTCAGCCTCCGCGCCGGATTGCAGCCGGACTCGGTCAACCGTGATCCTGAGCAGCCTGCCGGAGAACCGCTCCTGGCTGAGAATCAGCACTTCGGGGGTCAGGTCAGAATGGGTCATCCGCAGCTGAGGATAGGCCAAGTGGAGCCTGCGTATGATGGCGCCCATGTCGCTGGGAGCCGCCTACACGAACCCCTATGAGGTGACTGCGCTCCAGATCGCCGCCGCTAGGGCCCAGCTCACCTTTCGCTCCCGACACCGGCGGACTCCCCAGCAAAGGCTGGTGGCCTCCGACGTCCTGCTGGAGCACGTCGAACGCTGCCGATTGCAATCGAGCCAAGCGGTCGCGGGCTGGGTCTTCGATGAGGTGGTGGCCCTGACCAGTTCGCTCGACCCGGGGTTGCGGTTGGCGCTGGGTCAAAGTCGCGACCCGGACCACGTGGGCCGGATCCTCTTTCAAGTCCAGGCCCGGCTGATGCGAGCCGCCCAGGACGAGCGCTGCCGAGGTTTGGCCCCTGTCATCCCGCTCTTCCCCTCCCCCTAAGGAGGCCGGGGGCGGCGGCTCGGCCTGGGCGATCACCGCCGCCGGCACCTTGGCTTTCGACGATCTGACGACCCAGGCTGGCCGAAGACGCGAACTGCCGGGTGGCTCAGCCCTCTACTTCTCGCTGGCGGCCCGTCCCCTCACGCAGGTCCGGGTAGCGGCCGCGGTCGGCGCCGATGGCGGTCCCCTGCTGGAGATCCTCGACGCGGCGAACATCGACCGGTCGGCGGTGGCTCAGCTCCCGGGTGCCTCCTACCGCTGGCGAGCTGAGCACCACCCACTCCACGCGGTCCCGGTGGCAGAAGAGCAGCGGCTAGGGGTCTATCTCGACTGGCGCCCAGAGCTCCCGGCCGCAGCCCGCGATAGCGAGATCCTCTTCCTCGGGTCGATGCCCCCCGCGCGCCAACTCCAAGTCCTGGAGCAGTGTCCGGGAGCGCACGTGGTGGCCCTCGACACCATGCGGGACTTCATCGCCGGCGACCGCACCGAGCTGGAGACACTGCTGCACCGCACGGACATGCTCTTCGTCGATGAGGCGGAGCTGAGGGCGCTCGTACCAACCCCACGGTCCGACCCTATCGATGTCGCCTATGAAGCGCTTGAACGCTGGAACCTCTGGACCGTGATTCTCAAGCTAGGCTCGCGCGGAGCGGCAGCGGTTTCCGCCAGCAATGCCAGGGAATTCCCAGTCGCCGAGGCTCCGTCGGTCGTGGACCCCACCGGCGCCGGAGATGCCCTGGCGGGGGGTCTGCTGGGTCGGCTCGCCCAGCTCAAGCGCACTAACGACGCCTCCGTTGACCAGGCCATGGTCCACGGTAGCGCTGCGGCACGCGCGGCGATTTCAGCATTCGGAGTGCAGGGCCTGATCGAAGCCGCCGCCTGACATACCCACCTTCGACTGCGCCTTGCCCCGGAGGCTCCGGTCCGGCGGCGAACCCAGCTTCACGTTGTCAGGCCCGGCGGTGCCGCGCTACCTGACGACCACTGTCGTCGCCTCCGATACGAAGCGGGGAAAGTCGGAGTCGACGCGGGTCCCTTGCTTACCTCGAATCAGCCGCCCTCGGGCGGGAGACGCCCATCGCCCCCGACCGTTTCCTCAAGCCGTCGACGGAGTGGAGCCCGCCCCCGAAGCATTCGCGGGGGCGACCACTACACCTGGGTGCAAAACGGTCCCGGAGTTGCGGTCGAGGAAAGCCATCAGTGCCCGCTGGCGAGTTGGGCGACCTTCACTCCCAGCACTAGTACAGCGAGCACCAGGTATCCACGCAAGCTGTACATGGCGACGCGCTGCAACCTCGACCAGACCGGTGGTTTGAGTGTCGCGAGTGGTGGCATTCGCCACACTCGGCGGTCCCCACCTACCCCACGCTCTCGCTCCGGATTCGGACCACGTCGCCGTGCGGTCACTTGGATCCAAATGGCGCCTGCGGCGGCGAGGGCCACCACCGCCGCCGTGAACAGACCCAGAGGGACGGAGGGGAAGACCGTGGTCACGGTCAGAATTAGGGAAAGCAGGACCAGCACCGCCACAATGATGGTCGCCAGCACGTTCTGCCGCCTCGAGTTAACCCAGGGTCCCAGCACCTCAGCGTCGTTGCAGAGCAGCAGCAGGAAGACGATCGCGGAGGGTAGGAGGACTCCGGCAAGCACCTGCACCGCGGTTGTGATGAGCCCGAGCGGGGCACCAGGGATCAGGACGACGCCGGCGGCGATCACGATCAAGACCGCAAAGGTGAGGTAGAAACCCTTGGCGTCGCGCACGCTGCGGTGCAGGGAATGCCTCAACCCGAACGAATCGCCCAGCGCATAGGAGGTCGCGAGGGTCACCGCTGAGGCGCCAATTACCGAGGCGTTGACCAGTATCACAGCGAAGATGGCACCGGATGCCGAGCCAGCCCGGTGGTTCAACCCATTTGCCACCGTTAGGCTCGATCCGAAGTGGCCCGCTAGGTTGGTGTGAGCGAAAGCGAAGGCCGTGGCCACCATCAGCGCTGCGGCGCCCGCCGTGGTGAGCACAGCTCCGATGGTGGTGTCCGCCAGTTCATATTTGAGCCATCTGGTCGTGATCCGCTTATCGATGACATTCGACTGCTGGAAGAAGAGTTGCCAGGGAGCAATGGTCGTTCCCACCACCGCGATGATGAAAAGCACCGACGTGGAGTTGAAGCCACCCTGGACCCCGGGGTGTGTGATCCCGAGGACGATCGGGCCCGCGCTGGGATGGGAGAGCGCCGCGAGAGGGAACATCAGCAGGCTTGTGATGATGAAGACGAACATGAAGCGTTCCCATCGCTGAAAGCTGCCAGTGGCGACCATCGCTAAGAGCCCAATCGCCACAATCGGGACCGACGCCAACGGCGTGACGCCGAAGTAGCGCAGGCCCAGGTTGACGCCGATGAACTCGGTGACCAGGGTGAGGAAATTGAGGAGAAAGAGGTCGCCCACCGAGAACACCGCCCAGAAGAGTCCGAAGCGTTCGCGGATCAGCCGGGCGTGGCCGACTCCGGTGACAGCGCCGAGACGTACCACCATCTCCTGGGCGACGATGAGGGTGGGGATCAGCAGGACCAGCACCCAGAGCAGGCTGGCTCCGTAGTCCTGACCAGCCTGGGCATAGGTGGAAACACCACCAGCATCGTTGTCACCCACCATCACGATGAGCCCTGGCCCCATGATCGCGGCCAGCGTCAGGAGCCTCCGGCCCCAGGGACGGGGACGGTCGGAGTCCCACTCCGGGATTGAACCCAGGGCACCCCGGATCTCACCTTCGTGGCGGAGATCCAGGACCGCCGAGCCCGGTGGGGCGACCGGGCGTAGATCTTCTGGCATTGGCTGACCTCCTGGCGTGGTTGCGAGTACTTGACGTGCTGGGCGCACGCCGGGGAGGCCGCCGCAGGTTTGTCTAGAGGCCCGCAGCGTGCGCGAGGGTTTGGGGGTCAGGCGGTCTACTCGAACCGTCCATGCTCACCTCCGTGCCTCGCTGATCGATACCAGCGAGCTGCCCGCACGAGGGAGATAACGCTGATACCGGAGTCTGCGTCGCAACGCGCCTCTATGCTACCAGGGTGAAGTTGCGCCAACAGTCCCCTTTCCATCTCGTTCGCGGCCTTCGCCGCAGGTCGTAATGCCCCCCTCGCCCGCCTCCCTCGCCAAGCGGCCTCGAAGACGCCGGCGCCGCCTGCTGACCACTCGGTCCGTCCAGGCCTCGCTCGTACCGCTAAGTCGGCTGAGATCCCTCTCCCCGGTGGACGAGGAAGGTCGTGGCGCGGGCCGTCTCGTCGATGTCGTGGTGCGCTGGACTGGCAGCGAACGGTATCCGCTGGTGACGGGGATCGTGCTCCAGTTGGGTGACCACCAGGTGTTTCAGCCGGTTGCGAGCATCGAGCGCCTGGACTCGAAGAAGGTGGTAGTTCTAAATCCCGGCTCCGGCGCGGCTGGCTTCGAGCGCCGGGAAGGGGAGCTGAGGCTGGTGCAGGACGTCCTCGGCCGCCAACTTGTCGATGTCGATGGGGTCAAGGTGCTCCGCGCCGCGGACCTCTTCCTGGCCCCGGTCCTGGGACGTCTGCGTCTGGTTGCGGTTGCTGGCGGCCTGCGGCCGTGGTGGTCGCGGCGGCTGCCGGTCGGAAAGACGGAGCACCGGCGCCTGGTGGATTGGTCGGCGGTCCATCCGTTTGGAGAGCCCGGCTCGGAGTTCCGCCTGCAGGTCCCCCACGAGGGGTTGCGGCGCCTCCCTGCTGGGGAACTCGCTGACCTCCTCGAGGAGCTGGACCGGCCAGCCCGCGACGAGTTGACCACTTCCTTGGACCCGGGCACAGTGGCTGATGCCCTGGAGGAGATGGAAGCAGAGCTAATTGAGGACATCCTGCGCGACGCCCCCCCAGAGCGCGCCGCCGAGATGGTTTCGGCGATGGAGCCCGACGAGGCGGTTGACGTGCTCCGGGACATGGAGCGCGCCGAGGCCGATGCCATCCTGGCATACGTGCCGGTCGAGGTAGCCCGCCAACTCACTGACCTACTCGGCTATCCGGAGACGATGGCCGGCGGGTTCATGACCACCGCTCTGGCTAAGGCGTCGCTGACTGACACGGTGGGCGATATCCGCAGGAGCCTGGCGGAGCTCAAAGCTCACAGTGCGGACATCGACTCCGTCGCCGTCGTTGAGGAGTCGGGCAGGCTGGTCGCCGACGTGCCGCTTTTCGAGCTGCTGGTGGCGCACGACGCCGTTCCAATGAGCGAACTGATCCCAGACACGAGACCGGTCACCATCCAGCCCGAAGCATTCCTGGACGAGGTGGTGGACCGGCTCACCGAAGCCCGGGCCTCCTCGGTTGTGGTGGTCGACCTCGAAGGGCGTCCGATGGGTCGCGTACTCGCTGACGACGTCATCGACGCCCTCAAGGAGGGGGGGCTTCGTCTCAAGCTGCCCTGGCTCTTCCGCTGACGGCACGGACCTTGAGCCGCGGCGCGGCGGCGTGAGACCAGAGCGAGCGCGGCGCAGAGCCAGAGTGGCGACTCTTTATCCTGACTCTCATAACAATGACTTTGGATCACCTTGAGGACTTTGAGCGCGCCCTGGTCGTGATGGCGCACCCGGACGATGCCGAGTTCAGCTCGGCCGGGACCATCGCCCTCTGGACGGATCGGGGCGTCGAGGTCAACTACGTCATCTGCACCGACGGAGCGGCCGGGGCGGCCGACCCGACCATCAAGCAGGCCCAGCTGGCGTCCATCCGAGAGGTGGAGCAGCGGGAGGCGGCCGATGTGCTGGGGGTCAAGGACATCGTCTTCCTGCGTCAGCCCGACGGAGAGCTGAGGGTCACCGACGAGCTCCGGCGCGACGTGGTGAGGCTGATCAGGAAGTACCGGCCAGACCTAATCGTCTGTCAGAACGCCGTGCGCAACTACTCCAACATCTACGGCAACCACCCCGACCACCTGGCGGCTGGGCAGCTGGCCATCGAGGCGGTCTATCCGTACGCCCGCAACCCGCACGCCTATCCCGAGCTACTGGCGGATGGTCTGCAGCCCCACTCGGTGCGCGAGGTCCTGGTCGCCGGCACCGAGGCCCCTGACCACTTTGTCGACGTCACGACCACGGTGGACCGCAAGGTCGCGGCCCTGGCCCGACACCGCAGCCAGCACATCCCGGGGCAGGACTTCTCGGTGCGAGTCCTGGAGCGGATGGCCAAGATGGGTGAGCCCCACGGAATCGCCTACGCAGAATCGTTCCGCCGGCTTATGAGTGCGTAGCTCGGTGACCGTTCCTAAACAACGGACCCAGCGGACCAGGAGCCGTGCCGAAGTTGAGGACCACCGCTTGGGTCGGTGGGCTCCGGGGCGATCCCGGTTCCTGCTTCAGCGGAGCTGGCCACCGAAGTGGTCTTACCGCTCCTAATGGCGCTTCCCGTCTCCCACGCGCTGGGGGCGACGCGCCCGGTATTCGGTTGGGTTCAGGGTCGCCCGAGTTTGGCGATCACTCTGGCGAACGCATGTTCGTGGATGCTACCAGCGAAAGCTACCCATTGGGCACCCCATGTCTCATGCCGATGAACCGCTCCGCTACCCTGCCGACGATCGCCGTCCTGGCCGAGGCCGCCCTGGAGCAGGCCAACAAGACGGGCGTCCCCAGGGCCATCAACTGGGGTGATCTGCACGCGGTGGAGGCGGCCAGCCCTGTCGGCAGGGACGCATCACTCCAGTACCACGGGCACCTTGCCAATCTCGGTCTGGAGGACGGGGATGGTCAGGAACGCTGACTACGTGATCTACATCACAACCAAACACGGCCGGACATGGAGCCATCTCAAAGAGAACGATGGCTGGACACGAACCGGTCCAAACGGTCGCGTCCACCGACTCAGCGCAGAGCAACTGTTGTCACACCTGTTGCCGCCACTCGCAGCCGACCAGCCGGGCCTCAGCGTCAGGGTGGAACGGAGGCCCAGAGGTGAGGACGCCGATGGCTGAGGCGGACCTGCGGACGATCACCGTCCTGCACGGGGATGAGACCGGGGAGGAGCTGCTGGTGGAAGCGCTCCGGATCCTCATGGTTCCCGAGCTCACCTCCCGGCTGGCGCTGGAGCATGTCGACCTCAGCCTTCAGGCCCGGCGGGCCAGCGACAACGGGGTGGTCCATCAGGCGGCCCAGATGATGCTGGCGAGCCACTTTGGGCTCAAGGCCGCCACCGTGACCCCAGAGGGCCTGGGTGAGATCGAGAGCCCCAACGCGATTCTCCGGGATGAGGTGGGCGGCGACGTCATCGTCCGCACCGGCCGACGGATCCCCGGCATCCCGCCCCTGGGCGGCGTCCATTCCCCGATCACCATCGTCCGGATGGCGGTGGACGATGCTTACGGGGCCCTGGAGTGGCGGGAGGGAGAGGGAGCCGAGGAGCTCGCCTACCGCACCACCAAGATCAGCCGGGAGCACTGCCGGCGGGTCGCCGAGTACGCCTTCGTCGAAGCCGCCCGGACCGGAGCGACCGTCTTCGGCGGCCCCAAGTTCACGGTCTCCAAGGTCTACGAGGGGATGCTCAAGGAGGAGATGGACGCCGCCGGTCGCCGCCACCCTCAGGTCCGCTACGAACCCCAGCTGATCGACGCCACCTTCGCTCTGATCCTGATGCGGGACGACCGCCTGGTGATCCCGGCGCTCAATCGCGACGGGGACATCCTCTCGGACCTGGTCCTCGCCCTCTACGGAACTCTGGCCGGGAGCGAGTCGCTGCTGATCGGCTTCGATGACTCCAGCCGACCCAGCCTGCTCATGGCCGAGGCCCCGCACGGGACCGCTCCGGCGCTGGCGGGCCGGCACATCGCCAATCCCATGGCCATGATCCTGGCAGCCGCCGCCCTGCTGGAGCACACCGGCGACGACTTTCTGGTCCCTTTCGGCGGCAAGGTCAGGGAGGCCACTATGCGGGCGGTTTCCGACGGCATCCGGACCGCGGACCTGGGAGGCGACGCCCGGACCGAGGAGTTCACCGCGGCCGTCCTGGATCGCCTCTCGGGCTGAATCGGGTCGGCCGTTCTCCACTCCGGCTGATCTCAGCCAGTCTGGGTATACTCGACCTGAGGAACAGATGGATATCTTGGCATTTCTGCGCGAGAGAGCTGGGGCCTTCCGCTGCCCGAGGTGCAAGCGCTCGCTGGCCGACTGCAAGTTGACGCAGCTCGACCACGCGGGCCAGAAGTACACGGTGGAGGTCACCTGCCGGAGCTGTGAGCTTGCCTTCCTGGTGGCGCTGGAGGTGGCCTCGAACGACGAGGCTGAGACCGACGCCGAGGAGCACGGACTGGAGACGGCCGCCAGCGCTGAGCCGGAGGCCGACCCCATCAGCAACGACGAGCTCCTGGAGCTTCATCAAGTCCTGAGCGGCCACTCGGGACCGCTGACGGCGCTGCTCAAAGAGCGCGCCAACGACTGACGCGGGCGCGTCAGAGGCCGGGCCGCCGAGCCTCTATCTGGATCACGCCGCCACCACGCCTCTCCGGCGAGAGGTGCTGGAGGCAATGGCGCCGGCCTTGATGGAGACTTTCGGGAACCCCTCCAGTGTCCACGGTGCCGGCCGGGCGGCGAGGGCCCTCATTGACATCGCCCGCGACCAGCTGGCCGCTGTGCTGAACGCCCGTCCCCGGGAGATCGTCTTCACCGGCGGCGGCAGTGAGGCCGACAACCTCGCTCTGCGAGGGGTGGTCCACCGCCTTCATTCCCAGGGAGGGCACCTGATCGTGTCCTCGATCGAGCACGAGGCGGTCTTGGAGACCGCCCGGGACCTCAGCCACTTGGGCTTCGAGCTGACCGAGCTCCCAGTCGACGGGGCGGGCCGGGTCCTCCCGGAGTCGCTGGAGGCGGCGCTGCGCCCCGAGACCGTCCTGGTCTCGGTGATGCTGGCCAACAACGAGGTGGGCACCATCGAGCCGGTCCGGGAGCTGGCCGAGCTGACCCACTCCAAGTCACGGGCGGTCTTCCACACCGATGCTACCCAGGCCCTGGGCAAGCTCAAGGTCGATGTCCAGGAGTTGGGGGTCGACCTTCTGACCGTCTCCGCCCACAAGGTCTATGGGCCCAAGGGCGTCGGCGCTCTCTTCGTCCGGCACGGGACCTCGCTGGACCCGATCATCACCGGAGGTGGCCAGGAACGGACTCGGCGCTCAGGCACAGAGAACGTCCCCGGCATCGTGGGCTTCGGAGTGGCTTCCCATTTGGCGGAGTCGGAGCGGGAGCGGGAGATGGAGCGCCAGGCCGCTCTCAGCGCCGATCTCGCTCGATGGATCCAGGCGGGGGTGCCCGACGCCCTCCCGACCGGCGCCCCGACTGGGGAGCGGCTCGCCAACTTCTGTACCTTCGTCTTCCCAGGAGCCGAGGGCGAGCTCTTGCTCCTGCGGCTGGACCGGGCCGGGGTCTGCGGCTCGGCGGGGTCGGCCTGCACCAGTGGCTCCTTGTCGCCTTCCCACGTGCTGCTCGCCATGGGCTTCTCGCCACCGCTGGCCGCCGCTCACCTGCGGCTCACGCTCGGCCGGTCGACCACCTCGGGGGACGTGGAACGGGCCGGCGAGTTGATCTGCCGGGAGGTGGCCGCCCTCCGCCAAGGCGCCTTCGCGGTCTAGCTTTGATCCCGGGAGAAGTGCTCACTGCTCCAGCTCGTCCCGCCTCCCGGCAGCAAACTCGGAAGAGGGCGTGCTCCACTTCCAGGACCCGCCGCCGGGGGTCGCGCCCCTAAAATAGGCACATGCCAGTCGGATTTAGCGGCCAGACGCCGGTCGCGATGCGGATCTCCTCCCGGGCCCACTACGGGCTGCGGATGATGACGGAGCTGGCCAAGGCCCACGGAGGACCGCCGCTGAGCCTGGCCGAGATCGGTCGCCGCGAGGCAATGCCGCTCGCCTACCTGGAGCAATTGGTGGCGCCGCTCCGCCGCGCCGGGATGGTCGAGGGCACCAGAGGGCTCCACGGTGGCTACCGGCTAGCGAGGCCACCCCAAGACGTGACCGTTCTGGAGATCGTTGAGCTCATGGAGGGCCCGGTGGCCCCGGTCGAGTGCCTGGCTGAGAACTATCAGCCAGGATCGTGCTCGCGGGAGCCGGAATGTCTGAGCCGTCCGCTCTGGGGTCGGCTTCAGCAGGCGGTCGAGCAGGTCCTGGGAGGCACCACTCTCTCGGACATGATGCGGGAGCCCAGCTCGTTGGAGCCGGAGTGCCCGGTTGCCAACCTGCCTATCCAGCGAGAGATGAGGCAGCCAGCTGGTGTCTGAGTCAGCCTCGGTGAGGGCCCAGCTTGAGGTCCGTGACCTCCAGGTCACGGTCGATGGGAAGCAGATCCTCTCCGGGGTGAGCCTGACCGTACCCCAGGGAGAGGTCCACGCTCTGATGGGGCCGAACGGGGCCGGCAAGACCAGCTTGGGCTACGCCGTCATGGGCCACCCCAAGTACAAGGTCACCGGTGGTGAGATCCGCTGGAAGGACCAGAGCCTGCTCGGCGTGCTCCCTGAGGACCGCGCCCGGATGGGCCTGTTCCTCAGCTTGCAGTACCCGACCGCCATCCCCGGGGTGACGACCGTCAACTTTTTGCGCGCCGCGCTCAAGGGTCAGGGCAAGGGTCTGCCGGCTCGGGACTTCCTGAAGCTGGTTCGCGAGCAGATGACGGCCCTCAAGATGGACCACTCGTTCATGTCCCGCTACATCAACGACAACTTCTCGGGCGGCGAGAAAAAGCGGATGGAGATCGTCCAGCTGGCGGTGCTCCGTCCCGAGATGGCGATCCTCGACGAGACTGACAGCGGACTCGACGTGGACGCCCTCCGGACCGTCGCCGAAGGGGTCAACCGGGTGCACGATGACGGAATGGGCGTCCTGATCATCACCCACTACCAGCGCATCCTGGACTACATCAAGCCTGACCGGGTCCACGTCATGGCCGCCGGCCGCGTGATCGTCTCCGGCGGCCGGGACCTGGTGGACCGCATAGAGAAGGACGGGTACGACCCGATGCTCCGCGAGGCGGGATTGGACATTGACGCTGCAACCGCGGCCGCGGCAGGGTAAAATACCTACTACCAGGTCGGAATAACTCCTCTCGGTGGGGATTAAGCGAGGGAAGATCAAATGGCAGTCGCCGCGAAGGACCTGACCAAAGACTACAAGTACGGCTTCAACGACGGAGACGAGTTCGTCTTCCGAGCGGAGCGCGGGCTCTCGCCTGAGGTTGTGGCCGATATCTCGCGGCGCAAGGCGGAGCCAGCCTGGATGCTGGAGTTTCGGCTCAAGGCCTTAGAGCACTTCCGTCAGCGCCCGATGCCCAGCTGGGGGGCTGATCTGAGCGGGATCGACTTCGACGACATCTACTACTACGTCAAGCCCGCCGAGGAGCAGGGCCGCACCTGGGAGGAAGTACCCGAGGGCATCAAGCGGACCTTCGACCGGCTGGGGATCCCGGAGGCGGAGCGTAAGTTCCTGGCCGGGGTCTCGGCCCAGTACGAAAGCGAGGTCGTCTACCACTCCATTCGCGAGGACCTGGAGAAGCTGGGAGTCCTCTTTAGTGACTGCGACACCGGTCTTCGAGAGCACCCCGAGATCTTCCGCAAATACTTCGCGACGGTGATCCCGCCCAACGACAACAAGTTTGCCGCTCTGAACTCGGCGGTCTGGTCGGGCGGATCCTTCGTCTACATCCCCAAGGGGGTCAGGGTGGAGATCCCGCTGCAGGCCTACTTCCGGATCAACACCGAGAGCATGGGCCAGTTCGAGCGGACCTTGATCATCGCCGAGGAGGGGAGCTTCGTCCACTACATCGAGGGCTGCACCGCTCCCACCTACAGCAAGGACTCGCTCCACTCGGCCGTGGTGGAGATCATCGCCATGCCCAACTCGCATGTGCGCTACACCACCATCCAGAACTGGTCCAACAACGTCTACAACCTGGTGACCAAGCGGGCCATCGCCAAGGAGCACTCCGTAGTGGAGTGGATCGACGGCAACCTGGGCAGCAAGGTGACCATGAAGTACCCCTCGATCTACTTGATGGGTGAGGGTGCCCATGGCGAGGTGCTCTCGGTGGCCTTCGCCGGAGACGGCCAGCACCAGGACGCCGGCGCCAAGATCATCCATGTGGCCCCCAACACCACCAGCACGATCGTCAGCAAGTCGGTGAGCAAGGGCACCGGTCGCACCTCGTACCGCGGCCACCTCAAGGTCTATCCCAAGGCCCACGACGTGCGGTCCAGTGTTCGCTGCGACGCGCTGCTGCTCAATGAGCAGTCCCGGAGCGATACCTATCCCTACATGGATGTGGAGGCCGAGGACGTCCAGATCGGCCACGAGGCCACGGTGACCAAGGTCGGCGACGAGCAGCTCTTCTACTTGCAGTCCCGAGGCATCTCAGAGCAGGAGGCCACGGCGATGATCGTCAATGGCTTCATGGAGCCGTTCGTCAAGGAACTCCCGATGGAGTACGCCTTGGAGCTCAACCGACTGATCTCCCTGCAGATGGAGGGAAGTGTCGGGTGAGTTCGCCAAAGCAGAGGGCCGGCAGCCGCTTGGAGCAACCGAGCAGGTCTTGACCGAGACCGCCGCATCTTCCCGGCTGACGCGGGAGGAGGCAACCACAGTCGCCCTGCCGGGTGGGGATCCCAGCTGGCTGGCGAGCCTCCGCCAGGCAGCTCTGGCTGCCTACCGGGAGGCACCGTGGCCATCCTCAACCAGGGATGAGGACTGGCGGCGAACCCCGCAAATCGACAAGCTCGACCCGGCCAACTTCGCGGAGCCGGAGGCCCTGGGCGCGGGCGAACTGCCTCCTTACCTGAGGGAGGCGCTGGATGGCCCAGTCTCAGGTGGTGAGGTCTCCGCGGTCGTGATCTCCGACGAGCGGGGCAACCTGGAGTCGCCCAGCCCGGCTAACTCGGCTCCCGCATCCCCGATCGCGCTCGGGCTGGCGGCGGGGCTCGCCGCCGACGGCGCGGTCTGGCAGTCGGTGGCGGGCAAGGTCGCCCCGCCGGGGCTGCGCAAGTTGATCTCACTCAACACGGTCCGGACCCTGGGTGGCGCCTGTGTCCATGTCGCCAAAGGGCAGGAGCCCAAGGGGTATGTCCGGCTCCTGCACGGGGTGAGCCACGGCAGCGCCAGCTTCCCGCGCACCTTGATCAAGCTGGAGGAGGGGGCGAGCCTGACCCTGGTCGAGGAGTGGGTGTCGCCGGATGCCGATCCCTCGCTTCTGGCTCCGGTGGCGGAGGTGGAGTTGGCCCGAGGGGCCCATCTCACCCATGTGGTCTTTCAGCGGTGCGGCGATCAGACGGTGTTGCAGTCCACAGTCCGGGCCCTGGTTGGCCAGGAAGCCCGGTACGACGTGCGCTGGAACCTGCTCGGTGCCGCCTGGCAGAAGTCCTACTTCGAGGTCCTGATGCTGGGTGACGGCTCCGACACTCGCCTGGTCGGGCTCTGCGTCGGCCGCCAGAAGCAGCACTACGACGTGCAGACCTTGCAGGACCACGTCGCCCAGGGCGCGGTCAGCGACCTCCTCTATCGGGTGGCGGTCGCCGACCGGTCGCGGTCGATCTACGCCGGCCTGATCCGGGTTGAGGAAGGGGCGCAGAAGACCAACGCCTACGTGCAGAACCGCAACCTGCTCTTGAGCCCTTTGGCTAAGTCCGACAGCAATCCCACTTTGGAAATCTTGGCCAACGATGTCCGCTGTACCCACGGCTCCACCGCCGGCCGGATCGACGACAACCAGCTCTTCTACTGTGAGAGTCGGGGAATCGCGCGGGAGCAGGCCCGGCGCCTGATCGTCGAGGGCTTCTTCGCCGACGTCGTCGACTCCTTTCCCGAGGGGAGCTTGCGCGAGTCCGGGCGCGGCTTTGTGCTGGAGGCATTGGAGGAGCTCGCCAGGTCGGGAGCGCTGGCCGCCTCCAGCCGAACTGCCTGATGGCGGAGTGGCTCCAGATCTGCGATGCCCAGGCCATCCCTCCGGGGCACGCCGCCCGGGTCGAGATCGGCGACCTGCCGATCGCGGTCTTCAATGTCAACGGCGAATTTCACTGCCTGGATGACACCTGCAGCCACGCCATGGCGTCGCTCTCCGAGGGCGAGCTGCACCTCCAGACCTGCGCCATCGAGTGTCCGCTCCACGGCAGCCAGTTCGACCTGAGGACCGGCGAGCCGATCTCGCTCCCAGCGGTAGAGCCGGTTAGGGTCCACCAGGTGGAACTTCGAGGCGCTGAACTCTGGATCGCGCTCAGCGACGACGAGCTGTGATGGTGGCACCGGTGCTGAACGCGACGAGGGTGAGGGCCGATTTCCCCATCCTCAAAGAGAGGGTCAACGGGCGGGAGCTGATCTACCTGGACAGCGCCGCCACCTCCCAGAAGCCGGCGGTGGTGATCGACGCCATCTCGGATTACTACCGCCACGCCAACGCCAACGTGCATCGTGGGGTCCACGTCCTGGGCGAGCGCGCGACCCAGGTCTTCGAAGGGGCGCGGGTGTCGGTGGCGCGGCTGGTGGGGGCCGATCCCAGGGGGGTGGTGTTCGTGCGCAACACCACCGAGGGGATCAATCTCGTGGCCCAGGCCTTCGCCCGTGAACGGCTGGGTCCCGGCGACCGGATCGTCTGCACCGAGATGGAGCATCACTCCAACCTGGTGCCCTGGCAGCAAGTCCGCGACCAGTCCGGCTGCCAGCTGGAGTTCATCCCGGTAACTCCGGACGGGCGCCTCGACCCGGAGGCGACCGCCCGGCTCTTGCAGGCACCAACTCGCTTCCTCGCGATCGCCCACGTGAGCAACGTGCTGGGGACGATCAATCCGGTGGGCGAGCTGATCAGCCGGGCCCACGCCGAGGGGATCACGGTCCTGGTCGACGGGGCCCAGGCGGTGCCCCACATGCCGGTCGACATCAGCCTGCTGGACGCCGACTTCTACGCCTTTTCGGCCCACAAGATGTGCGGCCCGACCGGGATCGGCGTTGTCTACGGCCGTCCCGAGCTGCTGGAGCAGATGCCGCCGTTCCTCACTGGCGGGTCGATGATCTCGGTCGTGACCCTGGAGAAGACCACCTGGGACGAGATCCCCCACAAGTTTGAGGCGGGCACCCCGGATATCGCCGGCGCCGCCGGGCTCCAGGCTGCTGTCGGCTATCTGGAGCAGGTCGGCATGCCGGCCATCTTCCGCCACGGCGCCGAGCTCACCGAGTACGCGGACGAGATGCTCTCCGAGGTCCCCGGCCTGACCCGGTACGGCCCGAAGGGGCCCAACCAATTGGGCATCGTCTCCTTCAATCTGGAGGGCGTCCATCCCCACGATGTGGGAACGATCGTGGACCGCTGTGGGGTCGCCATCCGGGCCGGACATCACTGCTGCCAGCCCCTGATGCGCCGCCTCAAGGTAGCGGCCACCGCGCGCGCCAGTTTCTATCTCTACAACAACCGCGACGATGTAGACGCGCTGGTCGCGGCGTTGGGCGAAGCCAACCGCATCTTCCGGAGCTGAGTTTCCCTCAGCACCCGCCGCTCACCGACTGCAAGATCGTGATCCGGTCACCGTCGGTGAGGGGAGCGGCGAGCTCCCTCTCGCTGCGGACCAGCTCCTCGTTGTGAAATACATTCACGTTCGGTCGGGGTTGGCCGTGCTCATCCGCCAGGTGACTGCGCAGCAACGGATGGCGCGCTACCGCGGCGTCCAAGGCGGCGCCGACGGTCGCTGCGGAGACCGAGAATTCCACCTCTCCGCTGGTGAAATCCCGCAATAGACCCGGGATCCACACCTGTACGGTGGGCATCTCTTACCGTGTGGTTGCGCGCACGCTGAGGATGCGCGGAAAGACGCCCGGCAGGCGCCGCCAGTTGTCTCCCGCGTCCCAAGTGGCGTAGAGCTCACCGCTGGTGGTGCCAAAGTAGACCGCAGACGACTCACCCGCTCCGGTCGCGAGCGCGTCGCGGAGGACGGCGGCGTAGTTGCTGAGCGGCAGCCCGTCACCGCAGGCTTCCCAACTTTCGCCGCGATTTTTGGAGCGGTACACGCAGAGCTGGCCGTCCACCGGGACCCGCACCTCATCGCTCGTGAGGGGCACCACGAAGAGCACCGTGGGCGAGTGGTCAAGCGCCGCTATCCCGAAGCCGAAGCGAGACGGTAACCCGGTCTCGATGCGCTCCCAGCTGTCACCGGCGTTGAAAGACCGGTAAACGCCGGTGTGATTCTGCTGGTAGAGGTGGTCGGGATCAGCGGGGTCGAGCACCAGCCGATGTACGCAGCGATTGAGGTCCGAGTACTTGGGTTCTTCGGCCGGGATAGCGGCGGTGACGCCATCGTTCTTGACGTTCCAGGTGACTCCGTCGTCATCACTGCGCAGCGTCCCCACCGAGGAGATCCCAACGGTGATCCGGCCGGGCCGCCGTTCGTCGGTGAGCACCGTGTGCAGGCAGAGGCCGCCGAGACCGGGTAACCAACCGGCTCTGGTGGGATGGTCGGTCAGCGACGAGTACTCGCGCCAGGTCGCCGTCGGCTCGTCCCACCGGAAGAGCCCGGCCTGGGCGACGCCAGCCACCAGCTCCCCCGATTCCGCCAGCCGGTGGAGGGTCCAGATCCGCTCCACCGTGGGCCGGCCCTCTGCGCCGCTGAAACCGGGGCCCGAGCCGAGTGGCACCCAGGATCGTCCCCCGTCGAGGCTGCGCCGGACGTGGGGGCCGTAGACAAAGCTGGCCAGGCCCACAACGAGTTCGAGCCGGCCATCCCGCTGCCCCAGGGAGACGGTCGTGGACTCCCAGCCGGACAGGTAGGGCCCCCGCAGTTGCCACTCGGCGTTCGCCGGATCAGCTCCCTCCTGTTCCAGGATGAACAGGCCCTTCACGGTGCCGACCGCGACACTCCTTGCCACAAGCTCTCCCTGATGGTCGAAATGCTGCGGCGCAGCTTAGCGAGCGGTGCCGCTCGCCGCAATGGGCGGTCCCCAGGGCGCGATCAACTCTTGGCCCGCAGGGCGGCGCGCCAGCGTATCCGCGGCCCACTGGTGATCAGGCTGAACGCGTAGATCCTCCCGGCCAGGCGGGCCATTCCGGCAATGGCCGCCAGCATGAGCAGGGACGCGACCAGCACCTCCCACCAGCCGACATGCCCCAGGGCGATCCGGACCGGCATCAGGATCGGCGCCAGAGGAGGCAGGAAAGAGAGGGGGCGCACCCAGGCGGCAGTGGGGTCGGCCACCGCCGCGTAGGTGAGCAGGTAGGCGCCCACTAGCATGATCATGAAGGGCATGGTGACCGCTTGGACATCCTCCTGGCGGGCGACCAGTGAGCCGGCCGCTGCTAAGGCCAGTCCGTAGAGCGCAAAACCGAGCAGGAACCAGAGCAGCGTCGCGGGCAGCAGCGCCCACAAGGTCGACGGGACCTGGGAAGAGCCGACCGCCGCGTTGGCGAGCAGGCCAGCCACCACCACCACGGTCAACTGCCCCAGGCCGCAGAGCCCGACCCCAATTACCTTGCCGGTCAGCAGTTGGGATGGCCGCAGGACAGAGAGGAGAACTTCGGCGATCCGCGAGGTCTTCTCCTGGGCGGCGCTGGCGGCGAGGCTACCGCCGTTGGCGAGCAGCGCCACGTAGAGCAGGATTCCAGCCGCGACGGCCGCGAACGCCCGGCCCGTCCGGTCGGGGGTCGGGGGGTTCAGCACCTTGGTCCGCACCGAGGCCGGGGCCAGCGAGTGCGTGATCACCGCGGGAGGCACCCTAGCCTCGGCGAGAATCCCCACCTGCTGGGCGCGGGTTGCGGTCACCTCCAGGACCACCCGCAGTTGGCTGGAGAGATCCTGCTGGACCGTCACCGTCAATCCGGGCCCGGCGAGCACCACGGCGGCGTCCACCTTCCCCTCGCGGACTTCTCGGCGCGCCTGGCTGGGAGATGCCAGCGCCATCGTCTTCACGTTGACGTCGGCGCTCGCGGCCGTCTGTTTCAGGGCGGAGCTCAAACTCTGGGCCGGCCGGCCGACCAGGCCCACGACAATGGGCTTGGGCGGCTGGTGCAGCACGGCTGGGATCACGATCGCGGCGACCACCAGCACGGTGATCAGGGCGGTGGTCACCCAGATAATCCGCCCCCGGAGTCGCTCCTGAATCTCCCGGATGGCCACCAGGCGGACTGGCGCTCCCCAGCTCATGCCGCCGCCACCAGCTGTCGGTAGAGATCGACCAGGCCTCCTGACTCGAAGGCGAAGTGCTCGACCGTCCCGGCCTGCTGTGCCGCCGCCAGGATCTGCGCCGAACTCACCTGCGGTTCCAGCCGGAGGAGAGTACCGTCGGGACCTTCCTGTTCCACTTGCACCCCGGGGAGCCCGGCCGCCCAGCCGCGAGCACCGTCGACCCGCACTCTCAGCCTCTGGGGAAACTGAGAACGCAGCTCGCTGAGTGTGCCCTCAGCCAGCAACCTTCCCTGGTCCACAATCACGACCCTCCGGCACAGCCTTTCGACCAGCTCCAACTGGTGGCTGGAGAAGAGCACTGCGACACCGTCAGCGGCTTGGCCTTGTAGGACCCCGGAGAGGGTGTCGACCGCGGTCGGATCCAGTCCGGCGAAGGGCTCATCCAGAACCAGGAGCTCGGGGCGATGGACCAGCGCCACGGCCAGCTGGGCACGCTGCTGATTGCCGTGCGAGAGGGCGTCCACCTTGTCCCTCTGGCGGCCGTCTAGGTCGAGCACCTCCAGCCAATGGGTTGCCTGCTGCCCCGCCTCGACGGCCGAGAGTCCGTGCAGGCGGGCGAAGTACTGGAGCTGATCAAAGAGCCGCATGCGGGGGTAGAGCCCTCGCTCCTCGGGCATGTATCCGAAGTGGCTGCGGTCGGCGGCGGTGGCGGGTCGTCCGTCCCAGCGAATTTCGCCCCTGAGTGGCCGGAGGATCCCCATGATCGCCCGCAGGGTGGTCGTCTTGCCGGCGCCGTTGCGCCCCACCAGGCCGACTATCTCGCCCGGCTCCACCCGCAGAGCCATCCCCTGGACCGCCAGCCGCTCGCCGTAGCGGTGATGGAGGTCGACGACCTCGAGAGCTGGCAACAGAGCGTCTCCTTCATGTCGCGGTCGCGTGCCCAAGTAGGGGCGACCCGCCGGCGCGCTCCTGCCGCCGTCCGGCCTAGACTAGGAGGTGACAGCGTCGTCCGGCCGTCCCGATCGGGTCGCAACGAGGCTCCGGTCGTGGCGGTACCCCGAGAAAAAGGAGGGAGTGCCCATGCCCGAAGGTAGTACTAAACGGATTCTCACAATCTTGGGGACCGACTGAGGCCTGTGGCCGGGACCTGAACTCTCTCGACGCGCTGGTCACCCACGGATAGCTGATCCGGGTCAGAAGCCCGGGACCGTGGCCGTCTCGCGTCAGCAGGACTCATCTCGCTAACCCAACGGCGGGGACCGGAGGTCGACTCCGGTCCCCGCTCGTATTTCCAGAGCCGCGTACGATGACTAGGTGGCCCAAGTCAATCCCGTCGGCTTAGACGACGAACTCTTCCGGGAGATCATCCTGGATCACTACCGGCACCCTCGCCATCGCGGGCTGGTGGAGCCGGCCGACGTGGCCACCCACGGGCACAACCCGCTTTGCGGCGACGAGGTTGATCTCAGCCTGCGGGTGAATGGGGGACAGGTCGAGGCGGTGGGGTTCGAGGGCCAGGGATGCTCGATCTCGATGGCCGCGGCCTCGATGATGAGCGAGGAGATCCAGGGGAAGTCCCTGGAAAATACGAGGGATCTGATCAGGCGCTTCCGGGCGATGTTGCTGGAGGGTCAGGACCCGGCCACCCTCGGGGACATCGGTGACCTGGAGGCGCTCGCCGGGGTGCGTCGCTACGCGGCCCGGATCAAGTGCGCGATGCTGCCGTGGACCGCGCTGGAGGCGGGATTGACCCAGCTGGAGGGATCTGATGCCAGAGCCGATGTCTGAGACTGAGGAGTCAGGGCCGGTGGCCGCAGCGGCCCAGCCGGCCGTGGGCCCGATGGTGACCGGGGACGATGTCCATGAGGCACTTCGCGAGGTCATCGATCCCGAGCTGGGGCTCGACATCGTCAGCCTGGGGCTGGTCTACGGGGTGACCGTCGACCCCGAAGGCGACGCGGTGGTCTCCATGACCCTGACCACGCCCTACTGCCCGATGGGCCCGATGATCGAGTCGCAGGTGCATGCATCCACCCAGTTCCTGCCCGGGATCCGGAACGTCAAGGTGGACTTGGTCTGGGACCCGCCCTGGGACCCCCATACCATGGCCTCGGACGAGGCCAAGCTGGAACTCGGCCTCTACTGAGGTCGGGGCAGCTCCTCGCCTCTGGTTCGGCCGGTCAACTTCCAAGCCGCCGGGAGCAGGGCTGCCGCCAGCACCGCCTTGAGGGCATCGCCGACGAGGAAGGGGGTGACCCCCAGCGACAGCGCCTGGGAGGCGCCGAGGTGGAGCCGCCAGGCCAGCCAGGTGGCCCCAAAGAGATAGATGATCGCGTTCCCTGCCACCAGGGCCAGGATGACTGTCAGGGGATGGCGGTCGAAGCCCCGGCGGGCCAGCTGGCCCAGGAGGCCGGCCGCGAAGACGAAGCCCACCACGTAACCGAAGCTGGGCGCTGCGAGCATCGAAATTCCCTGCTGGCCGCCAGCGAACCAGGGCACCCCCACGAGGCCCAGGAGCAGGTAGAGCAGCATCCCGGCGGCACCGCGGCGGGTTCCGACCGCCAGGCCACCCAACAGCACAGCGAAGGTCTGGCCGGTGATCGGCACCGGGGTGAACGGGAGGCGGATGGCCAGTTGTGCTGAGAGGCCGACCAGTCCGGCGTATCCGACGACGACCAGGATGTCGCGCACCCTCTCCCCGGGGATAAGGTCGGCTAGAACCAGCCGGGGGCGCGCCGAGGTCGCGACATGCAGCACAGCGGGGGACGCTACCGGGGCGCGCCGCTGCCTGTCAACAGGACGACCCGCGAATTGAGCTCGGCGGGGCGGTCCAGCCCCCACCCGGAGGTGAGGGAGGAGCCGGCCCCGGTGGCTTGGGTCGGGCCTACGTCCCCCGAAAGCCGGCCGAAGCCTGATCATGGGCACGTGGGTATTGGGGACCCCTCAGCTCAAGAGCTCGATCCCGCCGCGAGTGAGGGGCAGTCTCCCGAGACCGAGGCCAAGGTGGCAACCGCGATGGACCATCCGCCGAACGGGAAGGGTCCACCGACGGTGCTGGCCGCCCACGACCTGAGCAAGCGCTTCGGTTCCCAGGTCGCGGTGGAGCACCTCAACCTGGAGGTCCACGCAGGCGAGATCTTCGGCTTCCTGGGGCCCAACGGGGCGGGGAAGACCACCACCATGAGGATGGCCCTGGGGCTGATTCGGCCCACGTCGGGGTGGGTCGAAGTCTTCGGCCAGGATGTGGCCCGGCACGGGGCGGCGGTGCTCCCCAAGGTCGGCCCGCTGGTGGAGACTCCGGCGCTCTACCTCCATCTCAGTGGCAGGGACAACCTCAAGGTCTTCGCGGCTCCCCTGGGCGGGGTTCCGCCCGGCCGGATCGAGTCGCTCCTAGAGTTGGTCGACCTCAGTGAGCGACAGCGGGACCGGGTCGGCACCTATTCCCTGGGAATGCGGCAGCGGCTGGGGCTGGCGATCTCGCTGCTTCACAACCCCGAGCTGCTGGTCCTCGACGAGCCCGCCAACGGGCTCGACCCCGCCGGAATCAAGTCCATCCGCTCTCTGCTGCGCCAGCTGCGGGATTTCGGCAAGACCGTCTTCATCTCCAGCCATGTCCTGGGCGAGGTGGAGCGTCTCTGTGACCGGGTGGCCATCCTCCGCCGGGGCCAGCTGATTCAGGTGGGCCGCATTGAGGAGTTCCGCGACTCCGCCGGGCCCTTCGTGGTTGACGTGGAGGACGCTCAGGGCGCCCTCGACCTGCTCCACTGCCAACCCTGGGGACAGAGCGCCCGCCTGGACGGCCAGGGAAGGATCCTCACCGAGGCCCCGGGAGGCAGGGGGCGAGAGCTCAACTCGGTGTTGAGTCGGGCGGGGTTCGTACCCGATGGGATCGGCCGGCAGCAGCGCGACCTGGAGGAGATCTTCCTGGAGCTCACGGGGGACGCCCAATGACTGTCCGCTCCCTGTCCTTTCAGGTGTGGCCCACCTCGCGACTGGCGCGGCCCACCTTCAAGGGTGCGCTCCGCGGCGAGCTCTCCAAGCTCCGACTCAACCGGCCCACCTGGGTGATCACCGGCCTGGGATTGCTGTTCCTGACCCTGATGATGGTCCTGTACGCGACCCAGCCGTTCTACCAGACGAGCTTCCAAAATCAGCCACTGACCGGCTTTTACGACATCCTGCACCCCCTGCAGCTCTTCTTCGCGGCCGGTGCGGGGGTCGCGTTATTGCTCACCGGCTCGCGACTTTTGGCGATGGAATATGACCTGGGGACCATCCGAGTGCTGCTCTCCCGTGGCACCGGGCGTCAACAGTTGCTGTTGGCCAAGATCGCGGCGCTATCGATCTACGCTCTGCTCCTGTTGGTGGGATTCGCCGTGCTCGCGGCGATTGGCACCGTGGTGGCGGTGCAACATCAGACCGGTTCGCTGTCCACATTGCAGGGGCTGCCGGTCGTAGCTTGGGAGAACGTGGGGTTGGCGCTCCTCTCCTGCGCCATCAGCGAATTCTCCTGTGTGCTGCTATCGGTGACGATGGCGGCACTGCTGCGCTCGGTAGCCAGCGGCATGGTGCTGGCGGTGGTGTTCTTCCCGGTCGATAACGGCCTGTCGATGGCACTGAGCCAGCTCACGAATCTCACCAAGTCGCACGTCTGGGAGAACGCGACCGCCTTTCTGTACGGGCCCAATCTCAACCATCTGCCTGGGCTTCTGGCGCTGCACCAGTCGGCATCGGTGGGCGCTCTCACCACTCCCGCCGTACGGACCTCACTGCCGGAAACCCTCATCGTGATCGCCGCGTGGTGGTTGTTCCTGTTGGTCGTGGCCATGGCCTCGCTGGGTCGTCACGACGTGCTCAACTGAGTCGCGAGCCGGACAGCGATCCGGCGGTCGGGGTCGCCGTTCACAACGCCGAGGAGTCGACGTATGCGCAAGCGGCCTCTGCCGGAACCGCGGAGGCTGCGCTGACGTGACGACCCGTTCCCCCCTAGTCGACCAGCGGGAGCGGCTGCTGTTGGAGCGCTATCTCGAGCTGCTCTACGCCGAATCCAACCGACTCAATCTGACGCGCGTCCCGCGAGCTGACGCCTGGACGCGACACGTGGAGGAATCTCGGGATCTCCTCCCCCTGCGCGAATGGTCCCCCGGGGAACGCGTCCTCGACCTCGGCAGCGGTGGTGGCATCCCCGGCATCCCCCTGGCGATCACGCGGCCGCTGCTCCTCGTCGGACTCATCGAGAGGGACCGGGCCAAGGCGGCCTTCCTGGTCGCTTGCCTCGCACAGCTGCAGCTACCTGCCGCCCAGGTGCTGGCCAGGGACGCCCTGGAGCTCGCTCGAAGTCAGGGCTTCCAAGCTGCCGATGTGCTGGTGTCTAGGGCGACGCTGCCAGTCCCCGCGCTTTTCCGCGTGGCCGGGAAGTTGCTGCGAGTGGGAGGCGAGGGTCTGGTCCATGTGGGCGCATCGGTCGCCCTCGATGACGACCTTCGCAAAGCGGCGGCCCGGGCCGGGGTGGGCGGTCTGCAGCTGGAACACTCAGGCGGCAGCCGCCTCCTCCGCTTTGCGAGGCTGCCAGCCGGTTAGCCGGGCTGGATGTCCCGAGAGGCTCTTCCCGCCCGCCACACCTGCAGCGGCCTGAGGTCGGGGCGCCAGGCGAAGCCACCCTCGTGATCGGTGTCCCAGAGCACCAGGTCGGCCACCATGCCGGGCACGATTTGGCCGCGATCCGGCAGCGCCAGCGACCGCGCCCCGCCGGCGGTGGCCGCGGTGAGCGCCTGCTCGACGCTGAGTCCCAACTCGGCAGTGGCCAGCCAGACGATCAGGCTCATCGAGGTGGCACCCGAGGTCCCGGGGTTGTGGTCGCTGCCCAGCGCCACCGTAACTCCGGCGGCGAGCAGCTCGCGGGCGGGCGGCGTCCGGCCCATGGCCAGGGCGGTCACCGGGCAGAGCGTCGCCACTGTCGATGAACGGGCCAGGGCGGCGATTTCGGCAGCACCGATGCACAGCAGATGGTCGGCGGAAACCGCGCCCAGCTGGACCGCCAGCTCGGTGCCACCGGTCAACGCCAGCTCATCGGCGTGGAGGCGCAACTCCAACCCAGCCGCCCGGGCGCGGCGCAGGAGCTGCCCGGATTCGACCACGGTGAAGGCCCCTTCATCGCAGAAGACGTCGTAGAAACGTGCTCCCTGCTGCTTTGCTTCCGCGGTCCAGCTCGCGACCTCCTCGACGAACTCCTGGCGGCGGCCGGCGAACTCTGGTGGCAGCGCGTGGGCCCCGAGGAAGGTCACGGCCAGCGCCGGCAGGGTGGTCTCTCCCGCCAGTTCTCGCAGCAGTCGCACCGCTCGCATTTCCCCTGCTCGCTCGAGCCAGTAGCCGGTCTTGGCCTCAACGGTGGTGGTCCCCGACTGCAGCCACAGTTGCAGCCGGGCCCGCAAGGCCAGCTCCAGCTCGTCCCACGGTGCTGCTCTGGTGTCCCGGACGGTGGCGTTGATCCCGCCCCCTCGAGCCGAGATCTGGGCATAGCTCGCCCCCGCCGATCGCTCGGCGATCTCGGCCAGCCGGGGGTGGGCGTAGACGGGGTGGGTGTGGGCGTCGATCAGACCCGGGGTCAGGAGCGCGCCGTGGCAGTCATAGGCCTCGGTGTCGGCCGCCGGAGCGAGGGAGCCGCTCGGGCCGACAGCTACGATCGAGCCCTGACCGAGCAGGACGTCCACGTTCTCGGCGACCGGCTGGCCGGCGGTGAAGAGCCGGCCCACGCGGGCGAGAAGGGTGTTCACGAGGGCAGCTCCTCCAGCGCTTTCCGCCAGGCGGGCTCAAGCGCCTCCAGGATCGTCTCCAGCTTCTCCGCCACGCTTCCCAGCCGCAGGTGACGGCCGTCCCGCACCACCTCCACCCCCTCTACCACGACCGAACGTACATCCGCGGCACCAGCTCCGAAGACGATCCGCGGCAGCAGGTCGGTAAGGCCAGCGCCGGCCAGTCGGGGGCTGGACAGCTCCAAGGTCGTGAAATCGGCGAGGCCACCCGGCCTTAGCTCTCCGGCCTCCCAGCCCAGGGCCGCCATCCCCTGGGAGGTGGCCGCCCTCAGCAGTTCCTCGGAGCTGAGCCAACCCCGGTGCCCGGTGACCAAGCGCCGGTCGAGCTCGATCGCCCGGGCCTCCTCGAAGAGGTCAACCACAGCGTTGCTGTCGCTACCCAGACAGAGCGGGCTCCCAGCTGCCTGAAGCTCATCCGCGGGGCAGACTCCGTCGCCGAGGTCCCGCTCAGTCGTGGGGCAGACGCAGATCCGGGTCGCAGTCTCTCCCAGCCGGGAGATGTCGCTCGGGGTGAGGTGGATGGCATGGACCGCGGTCGTCTGCGGGCCCAGGACGCCACAGGAGTCGACTAACTCGGTCGGGGTCAGGCCGGTCGCCCGAAGGCAGGCGGAGTTCTCCTCTGGCTGCTCCGAGAGATGGAGGTGCAAGGGCGCCCCGCGCTCGGTGGCCCAGCCAGCCACCACCTTCATGGCGGCTTGGTCCACTGCCCGGACACTGTGGATCGCCGCTCCCCGGCGCAGCCGGGAGCCCTCGGTGAATCGATCGGCCCGTCTTACCCAGGCGCCGGCATCCAGATCCGTGAAGCGAAGGGCGGCACCCTCCAGCGGGGTGGCGTCGAAGCCGGAGCGGAGGTAGCAGGTGTCGAGGAGGGTGAGCCGGAGCCCGGCCTCGGCGGCGGCCGCGACCAGCGCCTCTTCCATCTCCGGCCTCGGATAGGGCTGGCCGCCCGGCTGGTGATGCAGGTAATGGAACTCCCCGACCGCGGTGATCCCGGCCAGGGCCATCTCCCCCATGGCCGCCCGACAGAGCTCGAAGTACTGGCCGGGATCGAGAAATCCCGCCAAGGCGTACATGCGACGCCGCCACTCCCAGAAGTCCCTGCCCCCTCGCTCGGACGCCTCGCACCGGCCTCTCAGGGCGCGGTGGAAGGCATGAGAGTGGACGTTGGCGAGCCCCGGCAGGGTTAGGCCAGAGAGCACCTTCGCTTCGCGGGGGATCGGGGCCTGGCCCAGCTCCGCCACCCTCCGCAGCCGGCCGCCCTCCTCCTCCAAAAGGACCCTGGGCAAGAGCCGCTCCCCAGTCCAGGCCAGCTCCGCCAGCCAGCTGGGCATCAGCCCTCCAGCATGGGGATCCGAACGCCTCTCTCCTGCGCCGTGTCGAGGGCGATCTGGTATCCGGCGTCGGCGTGGCGGATCACCCCGGTGCCGGGATCGTTGAGCAGGCAGCGGGCCAGCTTCTGGGCCGCCAGCTCGGAGCCGTCGGCCACCGCCACCAGCCCCGCGTGGATCGACCGGCCGATCCCCACCCCACCGCCGTGGTGCACTGACACCCAGGTCGCGCCACTCGAGGTGTTGAGGAGGGCGTTGAGGATGGGCCAGTCGGCGATGGCGTCGCTGCCGTCCTGCATCGACTCCGTCTCCCGGTAGGGCGAGGCGACCGAGCCTGAGTCCAGGTGGTCCCGACCGATCACGATCGGAGCCTTCAGCTCGCCCTTGGCCACCATCTCGTTGAACCGCAGTCCCAGCCGGTCCCGCTCACCGTAACCGAGCCAGCAGATGCGGGCCGGCAGGCCCTGAAAGGCGACCCGCTCGCTAGCCATCCGGATCCAGCGAGCCAGTCCCTCGTTCTCGGGGAACTCCTCGAGGGCGGCTCTATCGGTGGCGGCGATGTCCTGGGGGTCGCCGCTCAGCGCCACCCAGCGGAAGGGACCCTTGCCCTCGCTGAACAAGGGGCGGATGTAGGCGGGGACGAAGCCCGGGTAGTCGAAGGCTCTGGTGCATCCGCCCAGCTCCGCCTCCGCCCGGAGGCTGTTGCCATAGTCGAAGACCTCAGTACCCCGGTCCAGCAGCTCCACCAGGGCGGACACGTGCCGGGCCATCGATTCCCGGCTGCGCTGGATGTAGTCGTCGGGGTCCTCCAGCCGCAGGTCAGCCGCCTCCGGCAGGGTGAGCCCGGCCGGCAGGTACATGAGGGGATCGTGAGCCGGGGTCTGATCGGTCGCGATGTCGACCTGAAAGTTGCGCCTCACGATCTCGGGAATGAGCTCGGCGGCGTTACCGAGGACGGCTATCGAGACCGCCTCGCGTGAGGCTCTCGCGGCCTCGGCCTCGGCCAGGGCAGAGTCCAGGTCGGGGGCCCAGCGGTCCAGGTAGCGGTGGTCGATGCGGCGCTGGATACGGTCCGGATCGATCTCGACGCAGAGCGCAACCCCGCCGTTCATGGTCACCGCCAGCGGTTGGGCGCCCCCCATCCCGCCCAGGCCGGCGGTCAGGGAGACGGTGCCGGCCAGGGACCCTCCGAACCGCTTGTTGGCGATGGCGGCAAAGGTCTCGTAGGTGCCCTGGAGGATGCCCTGGGTGCCGATGTAGATCCACGAGCCCGCGGTCATCTGTCCGTACATCGTCAGCCCCTCCAGCTCCAGCCGGCGGAACTCCGCCTGGGTCGCCCACTGGGGCACCAACAGGGCGTTGGCGATGAGAACCCGGGGGGCCCACTCGTGGGTGCGGAACACCCCAACCGGCTTACCCGACTGGACCAAGAGGGTCTCATCGGCCTCAAGTCCGCGCAGGGTACGAACGATCGCGTCGTAGGCGTCCCAGGAACGGGCGGCGCGCCCCGAGCCGCCGTAGACCACCAGCTGGTCGGGGTGCTCGGCCACCTCGGGGTCGAGGTTGTTCATCAGCATCCGCATCGCCGCTTCCTGGGGCCAACCCTTGCAGCTGATCTCGGTTCCGCGGGGGGCCCGAACCGGCCGAGGCCCCGCTTTACTCTTCGCCACGGCTCACCCCCGCATGGTCATCCGGGCCCTTCCTGGGTGCCCGGGAGGTTTCGGATAAGCGGCGCCACCCGCTCCACGGTCCAGTCCAGCAGCAGCTGGGCGACCGTCTCGGCGCGGTCCGGGTCGCGCTCCGCGCAAGCGTCGAAGAAGTGGTGCTGGTGCTCCAGGTCGTCGCGGACGTTGACGCCTTCGTGCAAGGCCAATCGGAAGTACCGCTCGGCCTGCCTTCGGTAGGCCTGGATCTCCCGGAGCAGGCGCTGGTGGGCGGCGGCTCGATAGCAGGTCTCGTGCATCTCCCACTCGACCTCGAGATAGACGTCGAGTTGCAGTTTATGGCTGGCGGCAATCTGGTCCAGCCGCCGCAGCCCCAGTCGCATCCGGGAGATGTCGGAGTCAGTCAGCGCGCCCGCTCCGAGTCGGGCGGCCGTACCCTCCAACCCGCGGCGGACCGCATAGATGTCCTGAAAGTCGGACAGCGAGAGCGGTGCGACGCAGGCCCCCTTGCGGCCGGCTTGGAGTACCAGCCCGTCCCCCGCCAGCCTTTCGATGGCCATCCGCACCGGGGTGGTGCTCACCCCCAGCTCGGCGGCGACGTCGTTGAGCCGCAGGGGCTGGCCGGGCGTCATCCCGCTGAGGATCCTGAGTCGCAGATGCTGGTAGACGACCTCGGTGACTGAGGCGATGGAGAGGACACCCGGCGCCTGCGGCAGGTGGGGTGGGGCCGGTCGCGTGATCACCAGAGCTGATTCCTCCACTCCCTCTCGACCTCGAAACCGGTTGTAACAGCTGCGGGATACGGCGTCAAGAGTCAAAAATCAAAAGCTCTTGACACTTTCAGGTGCCTTTGCTATGTTGCCCGCGCTGTCCCCAGACGGGCGACAGCCCTTGCAACCGGGCCGGTTCGGGTGGGGACGGAGAGGAAGCTGGATTGGCGGGTCACGCGACCACCAAGGTGGTGGGTCAGACCGATGCCCAGGTGACCCCGCGGTTCGCGGGACTGACCACTTTCGCACGCCTGCCCCGGCTTGACCAGGTGCCCGACTACGATGTGGCCATCGCCGGGGTGCCTTTTGACGCGGGCTGCACCTATCGGTCGGGGGCACGCTTTGGCCCGGCCCACATCCGCCAGGCCTCCCGGCTGCTGCGGCCATACCACCTGGGGCTTGGGGTGGCCCCGTTCGAGGCGAATCAGGTGGTTGATGCTGGCGACCTGTCGGCCAACCCTTTCAATATCCCCCAGGCGCTGGAGGCGGTCAGCCAGGGTGCGGCTCAGTTGATCGCGGACGGCAGGAGGCTGGTGGCTCTCGGCGGGGACCACACCATCACCCTGCCGCTGCTCCGGGCGGTCGCCCAGCGCCACGGACCCTTGGCGGTGCTGCATTTCGACTCCCACCTCGATACCTGGGGCACCTACTTCGGTGCCGAGTACACCCACGGCTCACCGTTCCGGCGGGCCTCCGAGGAGGGTCTGATCGACCGGAATCACAGCATCCACGTGGGCATTCACGGCTCGGTCTACGCCGAGAGTGACCTCGGTGAGGACACCGACCTCGGCTTCTCCCTGATTCCGTCTGAGGCACTCGAGGAAGGGGGGGTCGGCCCGGTGGTGCAGAGGATCCGAGACCGCGTTGGCGACCAGCCGCTCTACATCTCCACGGACATCGATGTGATCGATGTCGGGATGGCCCCCGGGACAGGGACACCGGAGGCCGGCGGCCTCCTGACCCGGGAACTGCTGCTCATCCTGCGGGGGTTGCGAGGACTGCAGCTGGCGGGAGCCGACCTGGTCGAGGTCTGCCCCGCGTACGACCATGCCGAGGTCACCGGGATCGCGGCCGCCCACGTCGTCTACGAGTATCTCGCCCTGATGGCGACGGAGCCACGACGGTTGTCCAACGAGTCTCTTTCCGGCCACCAGGTACAGCAATAAATCTAGGAGGGGTAGACGCTTTGGCTAGCGCAAAACAGTCCATATACCAGGTCGAGAAGAGATCGATCGACTTCATTCCACCCGAGGAACGGCACGGCAAGCCGTGGCATCTGTTCACGATTTGGTTCGCCGCCAACATGCAGGTGACCGCGGTGGTCACTGGGGCGCTGGCGGTGATCGTGGGGCTCTCCCTGCCGTGGGCGTTGCTGGCGATCATCATTGGCTGCGGGGTCGGCGCCATCTTCATGGCCCTGCACTCGGCCCAGGGGCCGAAGCTGGGTATCCCCCAGATGATCCAGAGCCGGGCCCAGTTCGGATTCTTTGGGGCCGTCATCCCGATCGTGGTGGTTTTCCTGATGTACGTCGGCTTCTTCGCCGCCAGCGGAGTGCTCGGTGCCCAGGCTCTTACCGAATGGACCAAAATCCCACTCGACATCTCCATCGTGATCACCTCGGTGATTTGTACCCTGCTGGCTATCTACGGCTACCGGCTGATCCATTCCGTGCAGCGCTGGGTGAGCGTGCTCACCGGGTTGGGCTTCCTCTACCTCACCTTTCGACTGGTGGCGGATCACAACATCGGCGCCGCCATGTCAGGTGGGCATTTCGAAATCGGCACGTTCATCCTGGCGATCACCATTGCGGCTACCTGGGAGATCACCTACGCGCCATACGTGGCTGACTACTCCCGCTATCTCCCCAGCAAGACCTCGGTGTCGGCGGCCTTCTGGTGGAGCTATTTGGGCTCGGCCATCAGCTCGATCTGGATGCTTGGTTTCGGGGCGATTGCGGTCGCCGTCGCAGCCCATGCCTTCGACGGAGGTTCCGTTGCCTTCATCGTGGGCCAGTCAGCGGCAGCCCCCGATCTCTTCATATTCATAGTGATCATTGGCATTCTGGGCATCAACACTCTGAACCTCTACGGCGCCTTCATGTCCAGTGCCACCACCATCACCGTCTTCGCCCGGCGAGACTTTCGCCGTCAGGCGCGGGTGGTGATCGTCGCCGCCGCGGCCGTAATCGGCACCGTTCTCGCCATCGCCGGCCAGGGAGACTTCCTCAATAACTTCGAGAACTTCATCCTCTTTTTGGCCTACTTCATCATCCCCTGGACCGCCATCAACCTGTGCGACTTTTACCTGGTGCGCAAGGAGCGCTACAACATTCGCGCCATCTTTGACCCGGATGGTGAG
>OCZT010000456.1_pt1 | contig 40146 bp, 26 predicted proteins | sample 1539031 | NCBI WGS metagenome assembly OCZT01 (sample SAMEA3539308, study PRJEB22396) | soil metagenome | biome: tundra; feature: field; material: soil | place: USA | collected 2010-05 | depth 0.15 m
GGTTCCGTTGCAAAAAATCCTTTCTAATGATACAATAGAATAAAAAGAAAACCAAAGATAGTAATATGCTATCTAATTCCTTTAAATGGAAGCATTATGAAAGAGAAATTATCCTGTTGAATGTAAGATGGTACTTAAAATATCCATTGAGCTATAGAAATTTAAAGGAAATGATGATAGAAAGAGGAATTCAAGTTGATCACAGTACTATAATGAGATGGGTACATCAATATTCCCCTGAAATAGAAAATAAGATAAGAAGACATTTGAGACTGACAAATTATTATTGTAGAGTTGATGAAACCTATATCAAAGTAAAAGGTAAATGGAAATATCTTTACCGAGCAGTTGACTCAAATGGAGATACAATTGATTTCATGTTAAGTGCAAAACGAAATAGAACAGTAGCGAAGAGATTCTTTAAGAAAGCTTTGAGTTCTAATCATAATCAAATTCCAAGAGTAATAACAGTTGATAAGAATCCAGCTTATCCACCTGCTATAGATAAACTGAAAAATGATAAAATACTACCTAAAAACGTAGGCATTAGACAAATCAAGTATTTGAATAACATTATAGAACAAGATCATAGATCTATAAAGCGAATCATTAATCCGATGTTAGGATTTCAGTCTTTTCTATCTGCTAATAAGACTTTAAAAGGAATTGAAGCTATGAATATGATCAAAAAAGGACAAGTAAATGATCTAAATTACTCTGTTCTTAATGAAGTCAAATACATTAATCAATTATTTGGCATAGTTTTATAATATTAGTACATTTTCCTTGAATATTTTGATTTTTATTCATTACTTATAGATTTACATATTTTTTTGAATTTTTTGCAACGGAACCCTATATTGGAATCATGATAATCCAAAACGCAATATATGTATGCGGCCCTAAATATCCATCAGGAATATGCATTTATTTTCTTCCCCTAACTAATTTTCTTTAGTCTAAGCTGAATCTTTATTCTGACTGGGATTGGTTCAACTTCGTAAGTGATAGGATGTGCTTATAAATTCAGATTGTAAAGTATTAAATAAACGTATATTCATATTACTTTTTTGGATGAATTTTAATTTTATTCATAACTAAAGCTTTATTCCATCTGATATAGATTCGAGAGAGGCATTGTATTTTGAATCAAAATGTGAATTATAGTGATAATTATGTCCATGAATAAGTAGCGAATAAAAAGTATATAACGATTCAAAATTTATAGAACTTTATGCACACTTTCTTCGAAGTTAGCCATGAAATTCGTTAACTGAGTCAAAAATGAAAGTTTTTACTATTTTGAGTGGGTAATTTAGAACCATCCCCTAAATGTAGATGCAATATGCATAATCTTTGCAAAAATTTATTGTGAAAAAATCAATTTATGTTTCAAAATGGATTTCTTTAGCATGGTCACTTTTCAATTGGATAATCTTATTCTGTATCAAAAGTTTTCCTAAAAGATCATAGAGTATGTTGTCCCACATCAGGTTACTTCATAAATTTGTACAAAAAAAATGGATTTAAAAAATGAAACTAACTTATTTTGCACATGAATATTTAACCTAAATAATTGACTGAAAGACAATTTTGGCAAAAATTATAGATAAATTTTATAGAAAATCTCTTTAAGTAGGAGTATTGATCAGATTAGAAGACCTTCAACCAAATATTCGTAACAAATTCCTCAGATCAGAGAGATGCTACATTCTGTAGAATGCACATCGATGTATAAGTTATTTGTTTATTTGCTCACTATCCATCATGAAAGCTGGATTGATTTTTTAAGGTACTGTCATATTGAGAAAATAGCTGGCATTCTTGTGTACGTCTACTGAAAGTTGGCTGCAAATTTGAAATTTAATTTGGGTATGTTTTATAAAAATCGAGTCTCAAGACGTGTAATTTTTTTATATAAATATTTTTTGAGATTTGTTATTTTACAAAAAAATGGATACATATATAAAAATATGTTATGTAGTGCATGTATTTCTTACGCATTGTCAAATTAAAACGAATTTTTATTTTTGTTATCATGTTACATCTTGCGCACGAAGTCAAACTCGACAATTTTAAAAAAGTGATTTATGTATGTTTAGTCTCTAGTTTAATTATTCTCATATCACTAAAAATAATTTTTATTCTGAACCGTTACATTTTATAAATTTTTCCACTGTGTGTCATTTATATTATACTACTGGTTTTTTAACCTATTTCTTCAGTCCAAGCGCACAATTCTTACAAGAGATTGAATCGGAACATTAGCTATTGTATCTGCACCTTTCTTATCAACCAGAACTACTACAACTCTTGGTTTTGCATTCATTTCTCTTAGCTGCTCAATAACTTCCATGGTAGTAGAACCAGTGGTGATAACGTCGTCCACGATTACGCAATTTTTACCTTCAACAGTACCGAAGTTTCTACTTATAGTTCCTTTATGGCTTGGCTGTACCGTGTCTTGTCCTTTACGGGAATGATAGATGACTAAATCGGCTCCCAGTTCATTTGCCATCATACTTGCTAGGGGGATACCACTGGCAGCTACACCAACGACCGCATCCACTTCAGTGTTTGTTTTTTCCAGGGTCTCAAGCACCATATCGCAGAGTGCAAGCGAGATGTAGTGGAGTCGTGCAGCGCTTTTCCCGATACTGCTCCAGTTTACAGAGATATCTTTTGGAGCGGGAGCAGATGCTTCTTTTTTTGAACGAGTTAATAGCCAGGTAACGGTTTCTCTAGAAACGTTGAGTTCATCGGCAATTTGGCCAGTTACAAGGCCATTACTCTGCAGTTCCAAAGCTTTCTGAATTAAATCCTCTATATTTTTCATGCCTCCATTACCACCTGAAGTTTTTATCTGGCTGTATTTCCAAATTAGTTTTGCAGTTATGTAGTTAATTCAACGCACAATCATTACTTGGAATACTGCTCAAAAAATTAGGTTTAAGTATAGATTCTTTCAATTAAGACAGTATGAGATCATAGCTTTATATCTTTTTCTTCAAGTTTAAAATTAACTTTTTTCTCTGATTGTCCGTTTCCTTTTTTTTTTAAGAGAAGAACCGCAGATCGTACAGACATCCCCCTTATCAAAAGTTTTTTTGCAGCCAGTACACTTCTTTTGCCAGATAATAATGTCCTTAATTTTTTTCTGGGCAACAGGTTTAACCTGAATCCCAAGCTGCAAAGCAACATTCTGGATTGCATAATCATCTGTAATCAGTATTCCCCGATCCCTATATTCAAGAGCTTTTGCAAGAATTTCTAGATCTGCTTTTGAGAGTTCTTCTGAATCCCTGGTATGCTCAGCTTTTCTCTTAATCTCTTTTACCATCTCAGGTTCTGGCCATTCAACACGTAAACCCCCTTCTTTTGCGAGATAATAACAAAGCATTGAGTCCCTGCTTTTTAACTCATCCACAACAGAAGGGACAGTAATCATCAGTGAACTGTTTAAATTAGAGTTCCTCATTATAAAGACTGCTGAATCTACTATATAATAGGTCATTTTCGTTCTCTTTTATTTTTAAGTATATATTTCCTTGGCTTATATAATTGTATTAGCAAAGTTGCGGCTTTCGTAGTATGCTGTCTTTCTAGCTTCGCTCGAGAGTATACTAACATGGATGTTTGTGAGTTGTTGTTCAAGAGGTCTAGAGTATATCTCATACATTCTATAGATTTTCACAACTGAGCAAATAAATTAATATTTATATACATCTATCGAATGGTTGATCAAAACGCAGCTCGATACATTTCGCTTTTAAAGTATTCTTTATTAATTTTCCTTTTATCCATCTAAACTATTATGGAAAATTCGTTGTTAAATTTAATTTTTTGATAATTCATATCCATAATTTACCAGTAATATAAATATGCTAATGTAAATGTGTTCGATTTGAGTTATAGTGAACTACTCCTGAGTTGAAGATGTAGGGACTTCGCTTACTATTACAACTATCTCGAAAGTATACCCAAGTATCCTTGGTCATTAATGATGCCTGTTTTTCGAAGTTACCAGCGAAAAGCTGATAGCCTGTCCACAAGGCATTTTTTGATAGGAGTCGATAAAATTTAAATATCAAAAATCAATAATTTTCAAGCACAGAGCTGACAATGTTTCTATAATTCCTTTTAAGGGAATACACGTTATGATCCCCAGTGACATTTATGCTAAGTATTCCGAGCCTTGTATTCATGAGCCCGACCATGGCAGAAACTCCACGGTAGCTTACCTCGAAATTTCCTTTATCGAGAAAGTCATAAACTTCACCGGTGGTAAACTTGTCTCCAGTCAGGAAGAGATTGAGCACAACCTTGCGTATCCCGTCTTCGTCCCTTCCGAGATACTTTATCAATCTCGCTCTTACCCTTTCTTCCGCAGTCTGCAGTTTCGTACACCCCAGTTAATGATATTTTGAGTTATAAATGCCTTGTATTATATCATAGAAAATTTCAATAAATCTCTGAATTTTATTATGTGCATATAAATAGTGTGTAAAATGACTTGTGAAAATTGGAGGTTTCTCGAAATCCTCTATGATATCATGATTATGATTGCTAAATATATTACTCCCATGTAGAGTCGCTAAGAACCGAATATCCTATATCTTTATCGTTTATATAATTTAGGATTATTTCTTGAGATATCTATATCGGAGTTCACAACTGATATGTCAGATAACTGTGAAAAATCAGTCTTCCAAACTCTAAAAATTATCTGCAATTATTCATCTTGTAATTCCTTTCAGGTCATAAGCTTCATGAAATATTTTGCTGGAATAAAGACCCGTGGCTTTTAAAACTCATTAACTTTTATTAACCGGATTTTATATACGAGTTGATTGTAGTAAATATATTGTGAGTTGTAATGTTCATTAGATATTTAAATTTACCATTTCAGATTTCTCTGAAAAAAATATCTCATTTATGGGAACAGAATGATATAATTATCTTGTTGGTCGATCTGGATAATTATAATGTTTTAAGTACTGAGTACCTAGATGAAACTGAAAAGGAAGAGATGGATATATTTAAAACCAACTATTTTAAAAAAAGGTATATAGTTTCTAGAAAAGTTTTAAAATATATAATATGTTGCTTATTTAATGAACAATCCATCTCTAGTATAAGCACATATAAAGATGAATATGGGAAGGTTCATGTGCGAGATCATGAAGAATTACACATATGCCTATCATATACTGGAAACATTGCTTCCTTGGCAATATCTAAAATAAAAGTTGGTATAGATATCGAGCTCGAAAAATTGTTTTCTCTTAAAAAAATCTCGAAGTACCTGTACAAACCAATTTTAGGAACCAAAAATTCCGAAAATGATCATGACCTCTTAATTGTATGGACTCTCAAAGAAGCATATAGTAAGTTTTCAAATAGAAGTATGCTAGCCAATCTTAATAAAGAACTTGATCTTAGGAATGTCTTCCATTCAAGTTATATTTTGAATGAAAAATATATACTTTCTGTCATCACTTACGTGAATCTACATGACCTAAATATAAGTTTTCTTCCTAAAATAGCATTTAATAACCTAAATTATACAAATCACATTAATTGATATAGTGTCCATTTATAATAGATAGATTCTTTATCAATGGACCATAAACAGGAACCCTCAAATCACTTGTCTATTCGCAAGCAACATCATCATATTTTCATATATGGTCCATCTTTTTAGGGCTAAAATACCATAATCGCAGCTAACTAAAATTTGTTACTGTTTTTCACTGGATATTCAGAGAATAGTATGAGTGAATAAAAACTTTTGTGAGCATCAAAATCACAAGACTTGTTCACTACTTCTACCAATTTGAATCACCAATTAATTGGGCAGTGGAATTGCCTAAAAGACCAACTTGACATCCATAATCAAGTCACATTTTAGCCTTATGTAGCTATCTGTTAACTGTTTTTTAGACTATTTTGAAACCCAAATTAGAACGAACTTCCTACTTAAAGTAACGATGAAATTAGTGTTCAAAAAAAAGTAAATTGGGTTAATACTTTCAGTAATTTGAGCCTTTTATTCGAAGAACTTCATATTTTATTTTATAGAATATGGAGCTTGAGGTGAAAAATACTTGAGAGTGAGATTGTAACTTCCTTAGAGTAAACGTCAAATGGTATTTTATTCTTGAAAATAATGACAGTACCCACTTTTCACATATGTACACAAGAATACCATACATTTTCTCGATAGTACCTTATAAAATCAGTCCAGCTTTCAATTGATAATAGTGAGCAAGTAAGAAAATAAAATATAAATATGTGTTTATCTTCAAAACATCAGAGAGTAACAAAATATTATTGAGATTCACAAAAGTTTCCCTCTTACCACCATCAACTCTTCGAAAGAGACCTTTTTCCTCCCTACGATATCAGTCTTGAATCCCAAACATTCTATTTTTTTTTCAACAGCTTCCAACCCGGTGATTGAGGATATTAGTACGAGAATCTTTCCCCCTGGCCTGGTATAACCTTTCACTTCATCCAGAAATCTGTATAGGGTCTCTCTCCCATTGATACCGCCGTCAAAAGCATAGTTCAACCACCCGGGAACTTTTTCTTCCTTAGAAGTGGGAAGGTAGGGTGCATTAAAAAGTATAAGGTCAAAGCGATTTTCCGAGCTTTCGGATCTTATCCCTCTAAAAAGGTCTGTACGGATCAACTCCAAGCCATTTATTTTAGCACAAAGAGCTGCATGGGGATTAATTTCTGTTGCAATTAGGCTAATCTCCTTTACGTTGGCAAGGAGTACAGCAGATACAAAGCCTGAACCTGCTCCGATTTCAAGGATTCTCATTCCTTGGTCTGCTTCCTTGAGGACTACATCGGCAAGTAAAAAAGAGTCTTCTGCGGGTTCATAGATAAGATTTGTATCCGTGAGCTTGACCCGGGCTTTTGCATATTCTATCTCGAACATAACATCTCGGTTTTGAGAATTTTGGTTTATCTCTCTGGAATTACGCGGTTGAACTGGAAACAAACAGCATTAAAAATCTAAATTTCTAAACTAATGATTTGTCCTCACAGTATATTGTGTTTGATTTTGGCCCTGAAGTGCTTAAGTCTTATTTTTTGTCTTCCATTTATCAGGTTGAATTTAAAAATACCTAAATGCCAGTAGATCTCTTGATGTCCACTTTGAATCCATAATTAAACATCCTGTTGTATGTGTAATATACCATTTATAAGAATAGAACGGAATTTAGGAGTTTATCGAAAATCCTCTAAATATTTTCCATCACTACTTTTGGTAGCAAAATCAAAGATGCTATCTAAATGAGCAGCCACAAAAATGGCAAAAGTATCCGTACTAGGATGTATAATATCAATGCTATACCAATCAATTGGATTAAAGAGAGTCTCTTTTTCTCAACACACAGGAAGCGACGATCCAATCCACTAAACCATTTATAAATATTCCATACAGTGAGATATTATAGATACCCTCAATAATCATATCCTTTTTTATTCTGTGCCTTGTAAAGCCTATATCGAAAGTAACTTAACTGCTTATAATTAAGATATAATAAAAGTACTGCAGCCTAAAGTACAAAAAATGCAGTTTATAATAGGTCTCATAATCTGGCCGTTTCCATAACAGGTCTGCTGGGAATCGAACCCAGGTTCAGAGCTTCGGAAGCTCCAGTGATATCCTCTACACCACAGACCTTCATTGTGAAAAAGTTCGAATAAGTTAACTGACAGACAAGCTGCATCCAATTAGCTGGTTATAATGTTAAATGGCTTATAAATTTAATCCTTAATGGAATAATGTGTTTTCATGGAGTGTAGTTAAAAAAGAAAATCTTATCGGAGCTTAGCCTGGGAATTCCCCCGGTTATTCACATGTGTTTCAGCCGTCTATAGCGTGATTTATTCTTCCCATCTAGTTCCATACTTATCGTCGAATGCAATTTCATTAAGAGCTTTGCGTGTTGAAGTCCTTTCCTTTGGAATCGGTTCTCCGATTGCTAGAGCTGACATCAGCTCAAGATTTGAAGGGCATTCAAGAATATAATTTATTTTCTCTTTTTTATTCAGAATTTCTCCAAGCCAGACTCCACCAAGGCCTAATTCACAGCACGTAAGGAGCATATTCTGGATTGCAGCCCCTATAGCCTCTATGTCTTTTGTCCTGTTGTAGGAATTTTCGGTGTCCAAAAAAGTTGCAATAAGCAGAGGAGCCCCTACTACGATACCGGAATAATGAGTGCATTCCGAAATTCTCTGAATAGCTTCCTGGTTCTGTATAACAATAAAGCGCCAGGGCTGATTGTTCAACCCGGACGGAGCCCAGTGCCCTGCATTCAGTATTGTGTTGATATCTTCCTTGCTGACGGGTTTATCCATAAACTCCCGGACACTTCGTCTATTAAGGATAGTGTCAATGACTTTACTTTCTCCCTTTTTTGGCATTATTTTCCCTTTAAGTTATTTTTTTATTTTAGGTTTATTAACTTTATGTTCAAAGGCGTTCAGTGGAGTATAATCAATCATCGTCAATTTTTTTGTTGAGCCAGGGGATACATTCTCGGATTTGTTTCCCAACAATTTCAAGCTGGTGCTCCTTTTCCTGGCGTTCCATAGCTTTGAGCACAGGATGATTGACCATGCCTTCAAGAACGAATTCTTTGGCAAATTTGCCGTTCTGAATTCGTTCTAGCGCTTTGCACATAGCTTCGCGTGAGTGCTCATTGATTATCTTAGGACCGACTGTCATACCCCCGTATTCTGCAGTGTTGGAAACAGAGTGCCACATTCTCTCAAGTCCTCCTTCGTAGATGAGGTCCACTATGAGCTTGACTTCATGACAGGTCTCAAAATAAGCCATTTCAGGCTGATAGCCTGCTTCTACAAGCACTTCAAAAGCTGTCTTGATAAGCGCTGATAGCCCTCCGCAGAGATCCACCTGTTCTCCAAAAAGATCGGTTTCTGTTTCCTCACGGAAGGTTGTCTCGTAAACGCCTGCCCTAGTTGCGCCAATACCTTTGGCGTAGGAAAGAGCAAGATCCCTTGCTCTCCCGGTTGCGTCCTGGTAGACTGCAATAAGGCCTGGGACTCCGATACCTTCTGTGTAGGTCCTTCTTACAATATGACCTGGACCTTTGGGGGCAACCATGAAAACATCCACATTTTGAGGGGGCACGATTTGGTTATAGTGAATGTTGAAGCCATGTGCAAAAGCCAGTGCGTCTCCAGCTTTCAGGTTGGGCTCAATTTCAGAGTAGTAGACTAAAGCCTGCTTTTCATCCGGGAGCAGCATCATGATGACGTCTGCAGCTTTTGCAGCTTCAGCCACAGTCAATACCTTAAGGCCATCACCTTCGGCTTTTACCCAGCTGGAACTGCCTTTCCTGAGTCCAACCAGGACATTGAGGCCGGACTCTTGGAGGTTTCGTGCATGAGCATGGCCCTGGCTTCCATAACCTATTACTGAGATTAATTTATCTTTGAGCGCATCAAAAGTGGTTTCATTATCTTTAATTATTTTTACCATTGCTTGATTCCCCTGAAAAATTATTTAACTTTTTGAGCAGAAGTCCTCATGTTATTTTGGGATATATTCGAGATAATTTCGATGAACCCCTAAATTTTGCCATATACTTATAAATAGTATATTAATGATTCGTGATAATCAGAAGTTTATCGAAATCTTCTTCATATATAATGCATCAATTTTCCTGAAATTAAATTGATTTAAGCTGATTAAGAATTTCTTTCTGTTGGTAAAGGTAGCATTTTGAAGCTTCAAGATAGGCCTAAAAATTCATGCTTGCCATTAGTGAAGATTTTCAGGGAATTAAAAGGCTTCAGACTACCTTAATCTTTGAGAAATAATTATGCAGCTAATTACTCGACTTACCTTTGATATTTAATCCTTCTTTGGGCTCCGGATAAGGGCAATCTTGCCTGTTCTAACCATTTCTTTTATCCCAAATTGGCGGAGGAGTTTTTCGATTGCTTGAACCTTATTTTCATCTCCAGTTACTTCAACAATCATCGACTTGGAGGCCACATCCACTATCCTTGCCCTGAATATATCTGCAATCTGTATAATTTCAGCTCTTGTATCTACACTAGCTGTAACTTTGATGAGAACAAGTTCCCTTTCGACAGTGTCCTCGCCTCCTATATCCAAAACTTTGATCACGTCTACTAGCTTATTCAGCTGTTTTGTAACTTGTTCGAGGACATGGTCGTCTCCATGAACAACAATTGTTATTCTAGAAATATCGGAGTCTTCAGTAACTCCCACTGCTAAGCTGTCAATATTATATCCACGCCTGGAGAACAGTGAAGCCACCCTGGAGAGAACTCCTGACTTATTTTCCACAAGAATTGCAAGTGTGTGTTTCATCAGTGCTCCCCCTGGTCAAGTATCTCATTTATTGCAGCCCCTGCAGGTACCATAGGATAAACGTTTGCCTCGCACTCAACTATCACATCCACAACAGCGGGCCTACCTGACCGGACTGCTTCCTCAATTGCAGGCCCAACTTCTGACGGTCTTTCCGCGCGCAATCCAAGGGCTCCGTAAGCTTCAGCCAGCTTCACAAAATCGACACTTCCTTTGATGAAAGTGCAGGAATATCGTCTTTCATAGAAGAGTTCCTGCCACTGCCTGACCATGCCCAGATAACCATTATTCAGGATCACTACAACAACAGGAATTTCATTCTGAACCACAGTTGCGAGTTCCTGAGAATTCATCTGAAAAGAACCGTCTCCTGCTATGTCAATAACAGTTTTATCGGGCCTGCCAACTTTGGCCCCCAGGGCTGCAGGAAATCCATATCCCATTGTGCCCAGGCCACCTGATGTAATGAAAGTGCGAGGCTTTCTGTAATTGAAGTACTGAGCCGCCCACATCTGGTGCTGCCCAACTTCCGTAACTATGATTGCATCATTACAGACTTTGGATATTTGCTCGATAACAAACTGAGGCATCACAACGTCTGGTGACATTTGCTTATAGGCAAGAGGATACTCCTTCTTCCACTTGTTTATCTTTTCAATCCAAGCTCTTGAGTTGCAGCGCTTAACATATTTATTCAGAGACTTTAGTACCTGCTTTGCATCCCCGACAATTGGAATATGAACCTTCACGTTTTTTGAGATCTCAGCAGGGTCAACATCAATATGGATGACTCTTGCATTTGGAGCAAAGGATTCAAGCTTACCAGTCACTCGGTCATCAAATCTTGCACCCACAGCAATAATAAGATCGGATTCCTGAATTGCATAGTTAGCGTATTTGCTTCCGTGCATTCCCAGCATCCCGAGATATAGAGGATGATCTGTTGGGATTGAACTTATTCCCATAAGTGTGGTCGTAACAGGAGCATTTATAGTTTCAGCCAACTCCACAAGTTCACAGCTGGAATTGGAACTGATCACTCCCCCGCCTGCGAAAATTATAGGCATCGAGGAATTTAAAATTTCCTCAGCAGCGCGTTTGATTTGCTGAATATTTCCCTTGTAAGTAGGCTTATATCCTCTCATTTCTACCTTTTCAGGATAATAAAAATCAATTTCCGTGTTCTGGACGTCCTTTGGAATATCAATTAATACCGGACCAGGCCTTCCGGTCGAAGCGATGTGAAATGCTTCCTTTATGATCCTTGGGAGTTCTTTTGCATCCTGTACGAGATAGTTGTGTTTAGTGATAGGCTGTGTAATTCCCGTGATGTCTGCTTCCTGGAAAGCGTCATTACCGATCATGGAAGTTGGAACCTGGCCTGTTAAGGCTACGATCGGCACTGAATCCATATATGCAGTAGCAATGCCTGTTACTAGATTGGTTGCTCCGGGACCTGAGGTTGAAATGCAAACCCCGGTTTTTCCAGTAGCACGAGCATACCCATCCGCAGCATGAGCTGCTGCCTGTTCATGTCGTACAAGTATGTGATGCATGTTTGAATCATAAAGTTCATTATAGAAGGGGATTATCTGCCCTCCTGGATATCCAAATAGGGTGTCCACCTCTTCTTTTTCCATGCACTTTATCAGAGCCTTTGCACCATTAACTCTTTCTGCTGACCCGGTTGTCATTGTAAACTCCGTTGTGTATTTTTAAAATGTTAACTTGACGATCTAGAAAATGAGTACTTTTCAATTGAGGGTAGATTCACCAGAAATACTTTTTTATCTCACAGTCACTATTTTTTATTTTAAATTATGCAAATACATCATAATTAATTATGTTATATATGGATGCTAGCTCCCTCTTACTATAACAAAATATGAATTAATTATTCTAGAAATTTCTATAGCAGGAAAAAGAGGAAATGTAAAAGCCCCCATAAGAAATTTTTAGGCTTCATTTTGTCTGCAACTCACTAGATATGGATCAGGCGGTTCATGCCATTCATTACAGCCTCCACAGATGCCATGATTATGTCCGTTCTGGCTCCGCTTGCAGTGATCATCTTCCCATTCTTGGAAAGTTTTACCCTTACTTCCACAAGGGCATCGGTTCCACCAGTGATGGAGTCCACATGATATTCTTCGAGGATAATATCTTCAGCACAGGAACTGACAGCTTTTCGTATGGAGTTGATTACAGCGTCTACAGGTCCGTTCCCGATTCCAGCCTCTATAATGATTTTATTATTTACTTTAAGTTTTATGGACGCAGTTGGAGTCACCTGGTTTCCGGATACAATAGTAAACTCTTCTAATTTAATAAGGGGCTCCCTATAAATATCAAGTACAATTTCCGCAATAGTTTGTAAATCAGCATCAGTTATATGTTTTCCCTGATCACCCAGCTGTTTGACTCTGTTTAAAATCTCTTCTATCTGTACTTCATCAGCCTCAAGACCCATTTCCTTTAAGGCAAGGATAATAGAGCTTCGACCGGCATGTTTCCCGAGTACTATTTGGCGCTGTCGTCCGATATATTCGGGGTTCATGGGTTCGTAGGTTGACTTATCAGCAATGAGACCATGGACGTGAATGCCTGCTTCATGGGTAAATGCATTTCCGCCTACAAGAGCTTTATTAGGAGATACAGGAACTCCTGTTAGACGGCTTACAAGCCTTGAAGTCCTATAGATCATCTCATGTTTGATACCTGTATTATACTCGTAGAGCCATTCCAGACTCATGACCACTTCTTCCATGGATGCATTTCCGGCTCTCTCTCCTATACCGTTTACTGTTACATGGGCCTGCTTTGCTCCTGCAGCAAGGGCAGCAACGGTATTTGCAGTTGCTAAACCAAAATCATTGTGGCAGTGAATGCTTAGAGGTGCTTTAAGCGAAGAAGACAAATCTCGAAAAATTTCGGTAGTTCTTTCAGGCACCAGAAGACCCACAGTATCACAGAAACATAATCTATCGGTGCCTGCATCTATCCCGTCTTCATACAGAGCTTTTAAGAATTTAAGATCTGCTCGTGAAGCATCTTCTCCACTCAGTTCTACAACGAGTCCATGGTCTTTGGCATACTCAGTTACTTCTACAGCTATCTGCCTTACTGCATCTCGATCCTTTTTGATCTTCGTCCTTATATGTAGATCCGAAACTGGCACTACTAGGTGGATGGAGTCAACGTCGCATTCCAGAGCATAATCAACGTCCATCTTTACAGTTCTGCAGTAGCTGCAAATTTCGGCATTTAATCCTTCGTTTGCGACAGCCTTAATAGATTCCCTCTCACCTGTGGAAGTGATTGCAGAACCTGCTTCAATAACAGATATTCCCATATCATCAAGGGCCCGAGCAATTAAGAGCTTGTTCTCCCTTGTAAGTGCTACTCCAGGTGTTTGTTCACCATCTCTCAAAGTGGTATCCAGAAATTGGATGTTTTCGAATAATATAATCCCTCAATTTTGAATTTATTTGCGATAAATTTATTATGCAATATGGAAAAATAATATAATTAATTTGATATAGTATTTTATCCTATTCCACAGAAGCCATTTTATTATCACATATTACATATATCTTTTCTCAGAAACCCAGCTTTTCCGAAAGATTTTCAAATTTATGCAGAAATCTTTAAGAACTCATTTTAAACATATGTACCATGGTGTTTTCGGTTTTTAGTTGACCAACAAAATTTGATAAATCCTATATTTTGTTATGGGCGTATAACGGCTATATAAATTACTCGCGAAAATCAGAGATTTACCGAACTCCTCTCGGCAGGCTTACAAGGGAATACCAATATTATAATAATTATAGTAATCGGAACAATACTAAACTTCTATAGTAATTCCAGAGTTCCAAGGCAAAGACTATTTAACAGCTTTACTTATATATTGCTATAATCTCGTGTTTCTCAGCATATTCTTAATCTTGCTGCTTTAAACGAATGTAAATACCCTATAAAGTATTCTAAATTCGTCTGTCTTAACCAATGTTATAGAGGAGATGGTAGGCATAAAATCAATAATTCTTGCAGGTGGCTCAGGAGTGCGACTTTGGCCTCTCAGCAGGGAAAGGTATCCTAAACAATTTTTAAAATTGGGTAAATTTTCTCTTTTCCAGGAGACTGTGTTTCGCTGTCTTGAAATTTCCGATATCTTGGAAATTTTTGTTGTGACCAATGGAGACCAAAAATTTTTCGTTATTGACCAGATTAAAGAAATCGGATATTCCATTCCTTCTGAAAATATCTTAATAGAACCTGAAAGCAAGAATACACTTCCTGCAATTTTCTTCGGAATGAGAGAAATTGAGAAAAAATTTGGGAATTCCATAGTAGGAGTCTTTTCTTCAGATCATGTCTTTGACAAATCTGTGATGAAAGTAATTTCTTCAGCTGAAAATCTGACTTCTGATTTTCTTGTTACCTTCGGAGTTGTTCCCGTTTTCCCTCATACGGGATATGGCTATATTAAAGCATCAGAGTTTTGTGAACTGGGATATAAGGTTTCAGAATTCAGAGAGAAGCCAGATTTAGAAACTGCCAAGAAATATATTAAAGAAGGTTGTCTTTGGAATAGTGGGATGTTTCTTTTCAAGACTGAGCTCTTTTTTGAAGAAGCTAAAAAATATGCACCATCTATATTCGCCTGTTTTGACAAATATGATAACATTAATGAAATTTATGAAAATGTGGAAAAAATCTCCATTGATTATGGAATAATGGAAAAATCCGATCGAGTAGTGGTTGTAAAGTTAGACCAAAAATGGAGTGATCTTGGAAATTTTTCGGCAATTTATGATGAGCTCGAGAAAGACTCTGCAGGGAACGTTATCTATGAATGTGATCCATTGCTACTTAATTCTGATGGGAACTTTATATATTCAAAATGCGGTAAGATTGTTTCACTAATCGATATTAAAGACCTGATTATCGTCGATACCAGTGATGCTTTATTAATTTGTCCCAAATCTAGTTGCGAAAAGGTGAAGGAAATTGTCTATGAGCTTAAGAGCAAAAATGATGAAAGGGCATATACCGGGCAGACGGTCTACAGGCCCTGGGGTTCTTACACTTTACTAGAAGAAAATCAAGGGCATAAAATAAAGAACATTACTGTACTTCCTGATCAGAAGTTAAGTCTCCAACTTCATTATCATAGAAGTGAGCACTGGGTAATTGTAAAAGGTATGGCTTGGGTTGAAGTTAATAACCAGCAATTTTTCATGAGGCCTGGAGAAAGCACTTTTATAAAAGCCGGTGAAAAACACAGGTTGTCTAATCCTGGCGAGATACCGCTTGAGATTATTGAGGTGCAGTTCGGAGAAATTTTAAAAGAAGCGGATATTATTAGGTTTGATGATGCGTATGGGAGGAACTGATGCGAAGCTCATGATCCAACAACTTTAGACTGAAAATGTTTGTTTTGCATATTCTTCATAAAAAGAACCCTGTTATGTATATTGCTGGGAAACCAACTATAAGTCATAATTTATGTTGGATAATCGATATGGAAGTGCTGCCAAAAGTACTGGAACAGTGGAAGGCTTCGCTTGTTACTGGGCAGATGTTCGATGTGGATTTTTCTTTGCGCGGCGCTGACGGTATTTTCCACCTGTTCTTAACGCGTGTTTTGTCCTTGAAAGATGCTGCAGGGAACATCTTTCAGTGGTTTGGTACTTGTTCGAATTGTAGTTTCAGAATTTAAAGCCTGGAACGATATAAAATTCATTTTCTGTTCCCCCTTCTTTAGCGCTTACTACAGTAGTTGTCATTGAAATTAATACAACAAATACTGTCAAAATAGTTAGTGTATTTTTCCTTATGTGAGATATTCTCTTTCCTATCAAAGATGCACATCCTATTTATTTTTAGAAGTATCTGATGTTGTAAATTCTATTTTCTTTTTATGCATTAATGATGTACATGTCTATAATTGCTTATTTTTGTCACAGTAGTTATTTTAAATTAATTGAATGAAAAATTGTTTATAAACAAAAAAAATAATAATCCAACATAAACTTTTTTTCGACTGTTAAAACGTTTATGGATGTTCATTTTTTGTTTAGAAGCAAATTTTCATAGGATTAATTTAAAATAATTATGCAGATCATTATGTATTGTACCGGAAAGAGAACAGACAAAAAAGAGAAAGAGAACCTGCATAATGGGGTAAAATAGCGTCGTAGAATTCCTTGGGAGATGTTGGTCTTATTTCGAATTAAAATATACTCGCACCGGTATATATATTCGAAGTGACTGTATTTGGGCATACAGTCGAGACAACTCTTCCAAGATGTCTTCCTATCATAAATGATATTTCTGTATATAAATTTGTTTTATGTATGCACCAAAGATATAATATATTAATTTGATGACTTAATAAAAATGGTTCTGTTGCAAAAAATCATAAATATAAACGTAAAATTTAGTTACAAGGGGAAGAATATAAAAAAGCAGAATATTTCTCAGATAATATCCCGATTTAGGCAGCTATTCCAAATAATCGGTTAACATATTTAGTTTCCGCAAGACCAGAATAATTATAATTTTTGATTTGTTTTTTTAACCATATTCATAGCTTCAATTCCTTTTAAAATTTTACTTGCAGAGCAAAAAGCCTGAAATCCAATCATTGGGGCAATTATTCGTTTTATAGACCTATGATCTTGTTCAATAATATTATTCAAATATTTAACTCGTCTAATTTCAATATTTTCAGACAACTTATTCTTTTTTTTAAGTTCATTCATAGCAATAGGATAAGCTGGATTCTTATCAACTGTTATTATTCTTGGCATTTGATTGTGATTAGAACTCAAAGCTTTCTTAAGGAATCTCTTTGCAGCTTTTCTATTTCGTTTTGCACTTAACATAAAATCGATTTTGTTTCCATCTGAGTCAACTGCTCTGTAAAGATATTTCCATTTACCTTTTACGTTTATATAAGTCTCATCAACTCTCCATGAATCGCTTGTTGGTCTTAAGTGTTTTCTTATTTTCTTTTCTATTTCAGGGGAATATTGATGTACCTATCTCATTATAGTACTATTGTCGTTTACTCCTCTTTCTGCCATCATTTCCTTTAAATTTCTATAACTTAATACATATTTTAAATACCATCTTACTTTTAATAAAATAATTTCCCCTTCACAGTGCCTTTCATTTAAAGGAATTTACTGACATAACATATATTCCTAAATTTCTACTTATTTCAGTAAATCCTATTCATAATGTTTTTGCAACGGAATCAGATATATCAAAATGAAATCGGATATCAAAAGAGCGAAATTTGGAAAAAAGATTGTTGAGACTGAGACATTCTCAATTGATACACGTATAAAAATAATTGATGGAATAATCACAATAGTGGACAACTTGAATGGAGAGTACTTTAGGAGCCGATTTAGTCATTTACTTACATTTTAAATCAGGAGTGAGATATCAATAAAGCTCTTGCAGGCGCGCTATCACAATCTTCAATTTTCAGAGGCAAGCACAGGAAGAAATAAATCCCTACCTCCACTAAACTGAGCTCTAGGCATTCCACTATGTTTACGTTTCTTGAAAGGAGTATTTTGTGAGCAGGCAGAATTTTGGAATGAACACTATCTATGGAAAAGCTGTCTATTCCAATAGTTTTAAACTTTTTTTCAACAATCCACGATGCTGCGCTTTCATCAAGATATGTGGAACCAAACTTTTTTTCTCCAGAGTCCTTATTTTGATAACTTGTATCTTCGGAACCTTTTTGTTTAAAAGACGAATTTTTTGTTTTCAGAAGTAGAATTGAGATTTCTTCAGAAACTCCTGCATTCTGGAAAGCTTTTTCAAGAATATCGGCGGTCAATGAATTTTCCATTGAAGAACAATCGAGAATTAATGCCATTCCCATCAGATTCTCCAGTTTCAATTTATCAACAGGTATACCATTGCTCATGACATGAGAAGGGGCATCTACATGCGTGCCTGTGTGACTCCCAAAACTCAACCTAGATATCATACAGCCTTTGTTTTCAAGAGTACAGATACTCTCAATTATAGGTTCTGGGTCTCCTGGGAAGATTTTCATAAAAGGAGAAATTGAGGTTGAAATATCTATGACTTTTCTCTTCACCAGAATTTTCTCCATGATAAGCACCTTTTTCCATATGGATGATGTATTTGTTCATGCACTCATTATTATATTCCATGCATATAGTGATTTTTTTGTCGATTTTTGCAAGCTTGTTTTCCTAATAAATTGCGCTCACAGTATAGATATTTTCGTATTTCCCACACCCTTTGCAACCGAAAACAGATACATATTAGATCTTATATGACATCAATAAATCTTTGATATCTAGTTATATATTTCTGAGATATATATGGTTTCTTTAATTAAATTTCCTCATCCGGGTATAGATTATCAACCAAAAGCTAATTTTCCACTACCATTTAGTTGATTTTATTCCCGAAATACACTTCGTACTATTTTGCGATTTTATTTGTTTCGCGCTTCAATCATGTTAGTTAGAGCATATCTGCTTCAGCGAATGAAAGCGCAAACTTTTGTTACATTGGATATTTAATTATGAGAACATCAACCACTAATGAAAAAAACCAACAAATCTTATATATCAAAAAAGAATATGGAGACTCAGGTATGGAAAAGCGCATTGAATATGAGACTGGTTCTTTTAGTAGTTACCTTTCCAAAGGCTGCAGGCTCTGCCAGGAGGGAGCAACGATGGTACTCTTTGTAACAGGCCTTTGCCCAAAAAGCTGTTTTTACTGCCCACTTTCCGACGAAAAGCGTGGAAAAGATCTTGTTTTTGCAAACGAGAGGCCCATAAAAATAGATGAAGATATACTTAAGGAAGCTGAGCTCATGGATGCCCTTGGGACTGGAATCACTGGTGGCGAACCACTTCTTAAAATAGAAAAAGTCCTACACTACATTCGAATTCTGAAATCTTCTTTTGGGCAGGATCATCATATTCACCTCTATACTTCTTTGAGTCCTGACAGACAGATACTTAAAAAACTTGCTGACGCTGGCCTTGATGAAATTCGTTTACATCCACCACAAGCAATCTGGGGAGATCTAAAACACAGTCCTTATATGGATAGCTTACAAAATGCAAAGAAATTGGGTATAGAAACTGGAATTGAGGTTCCTTCCATTGAAAGAGCAGAAAAAGTTGCAGCTTTTGCAGAATACATGGGAGTTTTCCTTAACCTAAATGAATTGGAGTTTTCCGACAATAATTCCAAAGCTCTCCTAAAAAACGGTTTTTTCCTCGAATCAGATACATCCAACGCAGTTGAAGGTTCCGATAAATATGCTGAGACTACTTTCTCCATATGCAAAAAAGTACATTTTTGTTCTTCAACCCATAAGGATGCGGTTCAGCTACGTAAAAGGTTTCAGAGAATTGCAAAGAACACGGCACGAGAGTTTGATGAAATCACAGAAGACGGTACTCTAGTATATGGGATTATCGAATACATAGACCATGAACTTACAGAAAAAATTCTTTGTGACATCAAAATTCCACTAAAATTGTTTGAAGTAAAAAAAGGGAGGATAGAAATAGCTTGGTGGGTTCTTGAAGAGCTAAAGGAAGAGATTAAAGAAAAATTAAAATCACTTGGGGCCAAGATTCTCATTGTTGAAAGATATCCATCTGAAGATGGATTACTTGTAGAAATGACTCCTCTTTAGGGATTGCGTACATGGAAAATTCCGAATTAAATAAACTTGCACAGGTATATATTCGGAGTGACTTTATAAGGGTATCAGTAAACACAAATCTTCAAAGCTTTCCTTCAAGCTTTTTTAATGCGCTTGATTTGGTAGTATGCATAACTTTGTGCAAAATCTGCGTTCTATATTCTAATATTTTTTTTGATTGCCATTCCATACTTATTAATATTTATTTTATGTTATTTAGTTTATGCAGATATCAGAGAATTTTGATTTACCGTTTATTTTTTCTCTTTGTAGGAATCTAGATTTATATTGATCTTTCAAGTAATTAACGATCCTCTAGAAAATCTGTCATTTAGACAATGAGATGAATTTTCTCATGTATTATCTGATATTTCGACAAATGACTTGAAAGTCATCTCATCTGTCTTTCTGTTCTGCAATTTGATAGTTATAGTATAACTTGGCCAATGCATGAGAATACCATCATTTCTAATTCTCGGAAACTTAATACTGGAAATATCAACTAACTAATATGGCACTCCTGAATAACGAATATTATATTAAATTAATCTGGGTTACTTTGTCAGAAAAATAAATGTTAAATTTCGGGAGATATGCGACAATAATAATAACAATAATAATTATAATAACAATAATTATAATACTAATGATAATATGCTTTATATGAAATTGTTTTTAGCTTTTGAAATTTTTTATTGAGAAGTAAATTTTACTCAGAAATTAATTTTTGTAGTGAAAGAAAACGGATGTAGAGCCAATGATATTTTATATAACTTTCGTACACTCCCTATATTGTCTTAACATGTAATGAACTCGTTCAATCTTTGAAATTCTAGCCTTTTAATTCATCAGAAAAAAACTAAGACTAAAAAAAGAATAAGATAGTCTAGTACGGGCACATGATATGCCACTCTTTTACTTCCCCAGGAACTTCTTGATCTTACCCACCTTTTCTTGCGCCTTACCTTCTATCTTTTCAACATTATCTTCGGCTTTCAAGTGGGGATTATTGATGAGTTCTCCGACGATTTTCTTGATCTCTCCCTTCACTTTGTGGAGGTTACCTTCTGCTTGATCCCGAAGGCTTTTTTTCATGTTACTTCCCTTTCTAAAGTTTCTTTCCGATCTTGCGAAATTATCAAAGTTGCGGCTTTGTATCTCAAATAGGCAGAATTTAAGGTGTCGCAAGTGTTAATTTCTCGTTTTTCTGCCGTAATTTGCACAAAACCAAGATTCCCGTTATATCCCCATTATAAATAATAGAAAAACAATAATAAGCGAATTTAAATCAAATACATAATACAGTGTGATCAAATTCGCTATTTTGAGAGTTTGAGGTTTTTAAGCTTATTGATTTCTCAGTCCCATCAATTACGTCCTTTCGGACCCCTATATTTCTGATTTTTATTCCAAGTTAAAATTACCTTTTTTTGGATCACTGGAAAGTCTTCTGAACCCATAATTAGTGTTGTATCCATGATATAGAACCGATCCATCAATATCTTTGTTCTGTACGATCCCCCAGTTATCAGTTAATAGCGCAAAGTGGTCAGCTTTTACTTCAAACAACTTGTTCGGAAGGAAATTAACTATGTTTCGTATTTTTGGATAGGTAGTGTAGTTATTTAAAGTTTCATGGAAGACAGTAGTATATTCTTTACCAACATTTCCCCACGTCATTTTTCTGCCAAAATTGTATGCATTTTGACGCATAATATTAAATCTTTCTGGATTTTCAATTAAGTCTAAGAGAGCTTTTTTAAATCCTTCAGTGTCTCCAAAATCTACAAGCAACCCGCGATTATCGGAAAGCATTTCCTCAGCATACCAATAAGGAGTGGAAACTATTGCTTTCCCCATGCCTATGGCATAGGTCAGAGTACCGCTTATTATCTGTTCTCTGGAAAGATAGGGAGATGCATAAATATCACTTGCAAGAATATAATTGCAGAGTTCTTCTTTTTCAACAAACTTATCATGGAATACTACATTATTCCCAATCTCAAATTCGGAAACAATGCTCTTAAGATATTGTCTGTATGCTTCGCCATCGTTCTTTTTGATCATAGGATGCGTGGCGCCCAGAATAAGATAAACAAGGTCAGGATATTGATGTACAACTTCAGGAAGGGCTTTGAGCATACTTTCGATACCTTTGTTTTGGCTCAACAAGCCGAAAGTGAGGATAAGTGGAAACCCTTTGAAATTCAGCATCTTTTTATATTTATCACAATTGCTAAACGGATAGTTCGGTATCCTATGGAAGATAACTTCGATTTTGTCTTTAGAAACTCCATAACTATCTTTTAGTATGTTGACCGCGGTATAGCTCGTAATAATCTTCGAGCTTGTTTCTTTCAATTTGAAAAACAACTTCTTCTGGATAATCATAATTTTCAGAAGGATCACTCACAGCGATAACTTCACAACTTATATCGTTATTTTCCCCCGAAACCGAGTTTAAAAGATCAGATGTAAATGTAGCAATCCCACATTTTTTTGGAACATACGTTCCTATAAATAATATTCTCAATTGCTTATTCAATGGATCCTTCCACTTTAACTTATATAATTTAATTTTATCCCTCCATTATAGCCTTAAATTTTTTATAATAAAATTAGGACTTTTAATACTATTGATTTCAACCGTGTGAGTTCCAAGATAAAATGATTCGTTTTTTATCTTCGTTGCCTATGAGAGACACGATGCTAAAATCTAGTGATAAACAGAGAATTACAAAATAACTCGATTTTGAAAATTGCTACAATCCTTGAAAGATAATCTACTGAATAGTGCAAGAAAGCGTGAATCTTGAGTTTCATTGAAGATTTGATTCTCCGTGGAAACTCGATATTTGACGCAAATAAAAAAAACGAAAAACGATAAGGAAGTTTAGGGGGATTTATCCCTTATCCTAATTCCATAAATATATTATATAGAGAATTGAGATAAACTCACTTTTTTTTGGTATATACTTACAATTTGTTGAAATCAGAGGTTTATAGAAATGCTTTATAATCAATGAAATTTACTAAAAAATATTTTCCAGGCAATTCTTTTTTATCATCTGTTCTCTCAATGTAATATATATAATTAGACCGAATTAGATATAATTAAATATAAACTATACATATAATATCAATCTAAGTTATTTCTAATCTTTGCAAAGAAAAAATGTACGTGAACAAAAATTATTTCCACATAGAAATTTATAAAGGCAAACAATATTTGAATATTAATTATGTTATGTTTCTAATTTTTAATAACTTTCATAACTTTACAATTTAGTATAAGTTCATCCCTAAAATAAAGTTGCAAGCAACTTATAGAGCTCTTTTAAGAATAACCTAGGTGACACATAATAGTAATCCATAATTACATGTTTTATGTTTCCATAATTAAATTTTCATTACTGAGAAAGCTTGCGTTTTTCATGCATTGAAAAATATTAGCTATTAACCTCATTGCTTGGGGAAAAGGGGGTGTAAACAGTATGGATATTCTAAAAATAATATAGACCAACTGAATAGAGATACCTTGACTCATGACATACTCTTAAAAAATCAAACTTTTTTAAATTTGATGTAGGTCTAGTAAAGATTTTAAATGGTTCCTTTTAAACATAAATAAAATACAAAAAGCAATGAATATTTGAGATCAAAATAAACCGACATACTCATAGTATTGAATGAGGGAGCTGAATTCATAACTCATTCGAATAAAAAATACACAATGGAATTTAGGTGGTCGGGAATATTGAAGGTAGAAATAATTCATACTTTTGTCAGCAAGCACGCTAAGAGGAGATAAAGGTTATCAATTGAGCTAAAAGGAATTTAGGAAAGATTGAAGAATTTATAGTACAAACTCAAAACTACTAGATCTTCAGCTCATTAGACGGAAGTATCAACTTTAATACTGGTTCAGCATGTAACTACCCTCAATTCAAACTTCATCATCACATATCTGCTTCTTAATCTCGTAGTATTCTTTAAAGACTTTCCTTGCTATGACACTTTTGGAAATTTACAACACTCTTGATGGAAATTATATTGGTTCAACATCCACGAAAGTATGCACATTATGAGCATCAATATCGATTGCATCAAACTCAAAAAAAGTATTTTTTGCCGATTTTAGAATATATAGATTTCAAATCGTTGGTGATTTCATTGTCTAAAAGAAATTTCTTATGATACTTCATACCAAAATTATGTGGAATCATACTTTTATAGACACAATAAGTTGCCTGACGTAGTTTCATTTTTTTGTTGCAAAGGTAGCTTAACAGATAAATAAGTTAATTGATTAACTGTTATCAGGGAAGTTTCGATCCCCTCAGCAATTTATGGGGTATTCGACTGGGAGTAAGAACTTCCTAGTGCCACAGTTTCAAGATTTCAACTTGCTACCAGATGTTAAGCATAATTTTTTTTATTTCTTTTTTTAGATTGATAAGTTTATAATATACACAGCGAATTAAAGATATAAATACAGAACTAACTGGCAAAAACGGGGGATTAATGATTTGACAAAGCATTTTTTCATGGTCGTTGGAGAAGAAGCTGGCCCTAAATCGAACAAAATGGGCGGAATCTGGAACGTCATTGATGGAGAAGCACTTACATTTGCGATTCTATTCAATTCTGGGACATTGGAATTAAAAGATGAGGATGAAATACTTGTTGTTGGGCCTTATTATGGACATAGAGGTGCAGACTGGAACAGAGAACTAAACAGGATTATCGATATTGAGGAATTTAGTCACCTTAATAATGATGGGGAGCTTCAAAAAAGCTTAGAATTGCTTGAAAAGTCAGGTATCAAAGTTTTTACAGGAGAAAAACGGATAGGAAAAAAGAGAATATGCTATCTGCAGTTTCAAACTTGTGATTTTGGAAAAATACTCACAACATACAATGGAAGGGAAATGACACTCGAAAATAGGGTCAAAGCTGAAGCCTATGAACTCTTTGGGTTAGATTCCTTGAAATATGAGAGTATGTCAAATGGCTCGGAATATACTCATTATCTTTCTCTTTCCTATGCAATTTCCGAACTTACCCGCCTTCTCGTAAACTTGACTATGGGAACTTATGAAAAATGGAAAAAGGATCGATCCTCAAATCTAAATTTTAGCTCCTCCCCCCGTGTTTCCCTTCACTGCCATGAATTTGGAGTATTTTATGCTGCAGCCAGGCTTAAAGAAACTTGGAGTTCTGGTAAATACAGTTGCAACTCTGCACGTTCCACTCTCAGGAAGAGCTGCATGATATAATTCTATTCAAAAAATAAGGACTTCTGACAATACCTGGGCTCCTGGAGTACCTGAAAACCTAGCTGCCCTCGAAGCCCTTGCCTCATATGCAGATGCTATTACCACAGTAAGTGAGTTTACCAAGCAGGAGGCAAAGCTTTATTATGGGTTTAAGGGAATTGTGATCCGAAACGGGATTACTATACAATCCGATAAAATAGATTGGAATCTGAAAGAATGTAGTCTTGAACAGATCTAAAAATTTCTTTCAGAAAACCTGTACAAATATCATGGGGGGAAAGGATAAAACCCGAAAAGATCATTCCTATTTTTACGATCTCCCGCATAGAAGTGGAAAACAAAGGATATTCTGAACTTCTCGACTCTCTTGTTGCTCTGGATCATATGATAAAGAACAGCATTCTAGAAGGGCATATGGAAGACGGAATTAAGGTGATATGTTTTTTTGTTACCGCAGAAGGCCCCAAAAAAAATCTACCAGAAGGTTTTCCTGTCAACCTACCAAAAGAAGTGCTTTTAGGAAATGAAATAAGGATTCAGCAGATGATCGAAGAAAAAGGGCTGAACTTTTCGAAAATGGTACGTGGAGAGGGTTCAGTTGCAGCGGTTCTGTATCCTCAGATCCTCTTAATATCCGATGGGGGACTCGGTATGGAAGTTGGGGATTTTATGGCCGGCTGTTGTGCAGGCATCTTTCTCTCGCGTTATGACCCTTTCCTGCTGATTGGACTTGAAGCCGGAAAAGAGGGTGCTCTAAACGTGGTCAGCCGGATATGTGGCTCCAGTGATGCTCTAAATGCCATCGAACCTCTAGTAGAAGGATTGGGTGGTATAATAATCGTAGACAACATCGATCTTTCCTATTATGAAACAGTCCTTGATTATGCCCTCGCACTCAGTTACTTTACGCAAAATTTTATAGATGATAGGGTAAAGTACAAACTTCTGTGTATGGAAGCCTTTCTCCTAGCAAAAAATATGAACTGGACAGAACCTATTCAACAGTATTATGAGCTGATGAGTGGACACACATGAACCATAAACCTTATTAACAAACAACAAAAATTGATATTTATATAACTCTTCTCAAATTAGCTTCCTTTTCCTTTAAATATATTCAAATAGTTTACAAGAATATTAAAATTGTAAAATTTACTATTATAATTTAATAATTGATTCCATAAATAATATTTATTTTTAGATATATATACAGAGAACATAAAAATCGGAGATTTTTCAAATTGAATTCTGAAAAACTAAAAATAGCTGTCCTTGGAGGAACTGGCAATATAGGAGAGGGAATGGTTCTAAGACTAGCCCTTCAAAACCTAATGCCTGAAGGTGTAAAGAATGAGGTAATTATCGGATCCAGGTCCAAAGAAACTGCAAATGAAGCCGCAAAAAAAGCCTTATCAGAACTTGAAAATTGTGGATTTGATATATCCAGAATAACCATTACAGGGGGTACAAACCTTGAAGTTGCGCAGGTAGCTGAAATAATAGTTCTTACAATCAGTTTTGATTATGTATTGCCCCTACTGGATGAAATTCGGATGGCTCTTGAAGGCAAAATTGTTATCACCCCTGTGGTTCCAATGGTAAAAGAAGGAAATCTTTTTTTGTATAAACCCCCTTCTGAGGGTTCTGCAGCCCTTGCAATCCGGAAAAGGGTTCCTGATTCCACGAAGGTTGTCGCAGCCTTCCACAATGTTTCTTCAGCAAAATTGAAAGACATTGTCAAATGTGGATCTGTATATGACGCACTGGTATGTAGCGATGATGCCGAAGCGAAAAAACTGATTATGGAGCTCACAAGGAATATGGGGTGCCTCAAACCCCTTGATGGAGGCCCCCTTAAGCTAGCAAGCACAATAGAGTCGCTGACACCCCTGCTAATCAATATCGCAAAACTTAATGGTCTTAAAAATCTCGGGATTAATATTTCTTGAGTTGAGCGAAAAATATGACCGGATGAGAAAAGAGACCGCAACGGGGGGATTTGGAAGTAAAGAATAGATGTGAAATAATGGGTCCATGGAATTTTCTTCAAATGATTTTATTTGAGTCTTCGATGACCATTCACTGATCAGTTCTTCGACAGTTTTGAAAATAAAATTAGAGTAAAAATTGTTGAATAATAATTACATATGTTATGCTCAAAAAAGAGCGCAAAGGGTACACTTTAATTTAGTTAAGTATTTTATACGAGGAACTGTATTTGTTCTAAGTACAATTATTAACTATTGAACTGAGATAATTTCGATAAATCCCAAAACTCAACCATATTTTATAAATAGTAAATAAATGACTTTTGGTGATCGATGGTTTATCAAAATTATCCATAATTCATTAAACAGTATGCTCTATACCAATAATTATAGAAATTATGCCTCACCCAATATTAAGTCATATACCTACAAATTATATATAATATATAACGTGGATATTCAGATTAACAAAAATCAATTGCATTGGACTCATTTTTGTGCAGTTTATTACAAACTTATGGGAAAAAATATATTCAATAGCGGAGATTTAAATAAAATCAGCCCACTAAAATTTGCTCACTAAAACTTAATAATACGGATGTTGGTGTCTTTTTGCTCAGGCTGAATATTTCAATAGAATAATTATATTCGAAAATCATATGACGTTATTATCGTTATTATCATTATTATTATTATTGATTCTCAGCAAACTAAAAACTGTTAAGAGCTCCATTTCGCATTAAATTTTTCAAAGGTTCATTCAAAGATTTTGATAAACATAACTTATTCAGCCAAAATCTGGATTATAGGCATTGTTTCCAAGAAATCTTCTAGCAACACAACTTTCAAATTAAGCACTTGAAACTGCTTTTGCAACTATAGGTGCCATATTCTTGTCAAGAGCATCAGGTATAATGTGATCTTTGCAAAGATCATTGATTGTTACGACTCCGGCAAGAGCGCTGGATGCAGCCATTTCCATCTCATACGTTATTTCTCTCGCAAAGTGCAAAGAGAACCTTTCGTCGTCTTTTGGCTCTTCGAAGATTATTAGACAGATACATTCTTCTACGGCTCTTTGTGCTACAATCCATCTCACGTTCTGTAATATCCTTTCCATTGGTTCTCATTTCCCTCTAGGTCTCCAGTTGGACCCTTCAATCTAGCCAGCCATTTTGTTTCATCAAAATTCTCAAATACGATCTTTAAAACCATTGTAAGCGATGTGGAAAGTAGTACACTTGCAGTTCCAAGTACATAATTTCAACAGATAAAAGAAAGAAAAAAGATTCTGGAGATAATTTCAGGCCCTTTTCAGCTAGTGAAGGGAATACAACGTTTTCTGCAAGCTTATAGACAATCGCAATAACGAAAATTACTGATTAAATAAATCTGATGAAGCAATAACAGCATTTGGAAAAGCAATTGAAATTAACCTTAAAAAAAGTATTATCAACCGAAAACTTGACATAGTTTTTTTCGAATTCTGTAAAATCTTTGGGGATGAACTCTTAAAAAAATGAGTTGTAAAAAAAGGGATTTTGTGCGGGTGTAGCGAATCCCAAAACAAAATCATCACCGATTAGCTTTGTGATATTAGGAGTTAATTCAGTGGGCTTGGCCATACTAGCACAATTTTTATTCTCTATAATTAATCTAAATAAATTTTATACTTAACATTTATTTATTTTTCTTCTACGTGAAGTCGGAGTTTCGACTAGTTAAATCAGAAATAAGCCAAAAATAGGGGATCTTCATTAGGAATTAGTGAATTCTATAAAACTTAAGTTAATGTGAATAAGATAATTTTTTAGTGTAAAAGCAAGCAAATTAACGAAATAAATGGAGATCATGAATGTGTTCTCCCACAATATTTACTCCAGAATATTACACATACTATACTCACATTTAGGAAAGTATGTAAATTACTACTCAAAGCAACAAAAAGCTTTAAACCTTATATTCATTCATATTCCCAACATCATTCGGATAGTATTTCTAGTTGCAGGAGAAAGCCCAAGAATTAAAAGGGTCATTTTGATCAGCATTTTCATTTTAGAGGACTGTTTGTCATCTTCAAACTGAGTTTCAAGTAAGTAAAGAACCCCAATAAAGATAATAAATTTTAATGGGTACATAACCAATGCGGTACCAGTAAGCTGGATGAGGTAAGTAGGTACAACATGTTTTTCATAGTAGCCTAATTTGTCTACTCCTATATACGTTGAAGAAGCGTCCATCAGCTGAGCCAGCAGGATTGAGAGGTTAAGTGGATCGGTAAATATAGAGGATTGGAACCAACGGGCAACTAGATAGAAAGCAAAGGTCAGTCCAATTCCTGTTCCAATTACAAACAAGGAGACGTAAGTGGCTACCAAGTGTTCGAAACGTAGGAGGATAATCATATTCGTAAAAAACCATCCAAGTCCAAAGCCTGCAAAGATAAGATGGAAATCATTCAATAGACCTGCTTTCTGCAGTCGGATGGAAAACCAGAGGCAGTTTATAGTTACCGCAAAGACAATAAAGTAAATATTTGGAGTTATGAGCAGATAGCTTAATGGTGGATGAACTATACCTGCATTAGAATCTGCAAAAACGCGCATAGAGGAACCTGCAAGTACGAAAGGTAGGACCGAGGCAATGAAACGAGGTGTGATCTTTACCTCCAACTTCTCTAGAAGCCCAAGAACTCCAAATATGCAAATCCCAAGTATCAATGCCCAGGTAAAAGTATTTACAGGGTTATACCCTGAATCTGTCCGTATAGGATCGAGATAATAGACATTGACAAACTGTGAAATATTATCTATTAAATAACTCATCTTATCACTCATAGGACTTATTCACGTGGGTATTTAAATCAAGCACATTTTAATTTGTAAAAATGATGTCTCTAGAGGATTTCGATAAACCTGAATTTATTGCATTTGCTTACAAATTTTATACAAATATCTCGTGAGAATTGGAAGTTAATCGAAATGCTCTCCACAGTTTGATGGTTTATGCCAGTGATGTTCAATATTTCACTAATTGGTAGTCGATTCTAAAGCAGATTACTTATGCAGCTGAAGAAAGGGAAACAGCAAGTTGAAAGAGTTTGTTTAATTGTAAAAAGAAATCAATTGGATATGAAAAAGCAATTATCGTTTTGGCAAGGGAAGTTATCACCACGATGCATCTAATCGCAACTGGCGAGATCCACGAAGGTGAAGAGGATCGAAAAAGGGGAAAATCAAAAGGGAACGATTGTTGAGATTCAAACATTCTCGATTGATAAGATACAAATTTAATTCGTGAAATAATCGAACTTGTGGAATGAGATGACTGGAGAAGTATGTTGGAAACTGTTTAGTGATGTACGTTAATGTTCAAATAATTTTAAGAGATTTTAACTCCCCAAAACTCAAATGAATAAAAATATATCGATATCCTTTAAGGATGTGACGCAATAATATATTTCAGTAAATAGATTATTGCTTGACTTATTGATCCTGGATCCATTTCCCATAGATGTCATCAAAATGCTATCTACTTTTTCAACATAACAATAGCTTAAAAATTAATTTGGCTTTCGATGAATAATAGTGATAGATGAACAAACAAACTGTATATTTGTATATAGATATGGAATTTAGGCTGATAGGTTTACTACGATTTTATTGTGAAATAAGTACTTTATTGCCAAAAAACTATTTAAGTCCTACTCCAAATTCCTGCTATAAAAAAAGTAGATAAAACGAATTGAATGTTGATATGTGATTATTTTAGAATAATGTAAACTTATTCTTGATAAACAAGAAAGAGAATAATTCATGTAGGACTGACTCATTAGCAGTCTCTAAACATTTACTCCCTAACTTCGTCAATATTATAATAAATATGAGTCGTTCTTAGTTGGCTAATATAAACCATTTCTTCAATTTTGTGAATTTTTGTTATAGTTTCAAATCAAAAGATACAGTTTCTTATTCTTTGTAACTTGGGATTTAAAATAGCTACCAATGAAACGCTACACGTATCCTCTGTAACTCTTTTTTACAGGATATTATTATATACGGTTCCGTTGCAGAAATAATATTTCTGCAATTTGACACTATAATTTTCACCTTTATGTGTCATTTTCTCCCAGATTAAAATGGTTGACTTCCTGAATTGCGATGTTGTTTAATGTTTTTGTGAAAAAGCCAGATTTTTTGCGAAGGAACCCCTTGGAGGATATGGCATTGTAAAACTTGAAGACAAATATTTAAGAGTCTTAAGAGAGATATATTTAATGAGTCCTATTTCGGAAGACGATCTATATCGCAAAATGCACATAAGTTTTTTGATTCAGTATCATATTTTCTGTAATTCGTATCATATTTTCCTTTTATGAAAGAAAATAATAGTACCGGACTGGATCTCTGATACTCTTTTTTGTTGATATACGAGTACCTTTTGAACCTATCGCAGCGTTTAACTATGTGAAGAAATTAATCAAAAATTTAATCCGAATATTTATATTATCCTTGTAATTTCATAACCTAAATTATGTAGATGTACACAGATGTAGAAATTGTTTGCCAATTTGCCTATTATTATCCAAAAGTTAGATTACAGAGGACTTCTATAAATTTCTAAAATTTGTCTTATGCTTATAAAAGGTATATGAATGACTCTTGAAAATAAAAGATTTATCGAAATACTCTTTATTATCAGGTACTATCATATTGAGAAAATCTATATCATTTTTTGTATACTTGTGCGGAAAATTGGAACAAATAAATTATCTAACTCAGTTTTGTTTTTTACTTTTTATATGCTAGTTAGACCATTGGTTCTACTGCACAAACCTTAATTGAATAAATTTATTTAGTAAAATAGTTTCTAGATAATACATGAATTAGGTTAAATAAATTTTATTTGATAATTTTATAATTATTCTAAATGATATTAACAAATGCTTTTGAGCAAGAAGTGATTTTATATGCAATGCATTAAATTTTAACAACTGTTATGTATTAATAATGTTTATATTTATGTATTAATAATGTTTATATTATAGTAGGTGTCGCCTACAGCGAATTCATCAGCGACAGCATTAACTATAATATAGACACCGAAGCCATAATTTGTTACCTTATGGCTTTAAGTTTTTTAAATAAATCTGAAAACAAAGTATTCAGTAAATTCTTGTGATCCAGAGTGAGTTGTGAAGCAGTGACTAGGGTTCTGTAAATATATAGGATATGTTATAATTATATCAAACGAAATTAGGAAGATAACATGATATTAGAAGATCACAAAGAGCTGTTCCAAAGAGATGAGGGAAATTCTAAACTTATCTTTGAAGATTTGCCACATAATGTCCACTTAGTAGAGGAAGATAACATGATATGGAAAGGGCGTGGAGAGCTATTCCAAAGGTGTAAGAAAAATCCTATACTTACTGTTGAAGATTGGCCGTATCAATCCCATTCAGTATTTAATCCTGCAGCAGCTATCGTTAATGGGATGACTTTGTTAATGGTGCGTGTTGAAGATTACAGGGGCTTTTCTCATTTCACGGTAGCCAGGAGTAAGAATGGGATCGATGGCTGGGAGATTGACAGTAGACCAACCTTTGCTCCAGATCCTATAAACTACCCTGAAGAGATATACGGCATTGAAGATGCGCGTATAACTTACATCGATGAGATGGGAAAATGGGCTGTAGCATACACGGCTTTTTCTGATTCTGGTCCCTTACCAGCTCTTGCTTTTACAGAAGATTTTTGTAATTTTGATCGAGTAGGAGCTGTCCTACCTCCTGAAAATAAAGATGCTGCTGTTTTTCCTGTAAGAATTGATGGTAAGTGGGCAATGTTACATCGACCGGTATCTGGTATGGAGGGCTCAAAGGCGAATATATGGATATCCTTTTCTCCAGATATGAAGTACTGGGGAGAACACGAGGTTCTTCTGTATGCTCGTGAAGGTGGATGGTGGGATGCTAACAAGATAGGTTTATCTCCACAACCTATTCGCACATCTGACGGATGGTTAATTATGTACCATGGGGTGCGCCAGACGACATCTAAAGCAAGTTATCGACTTGGATTAGCTCTTCTTGATCTTGAAAATCCTAGGAAAGTGCTTCACAGATCTGAAGGATGGGTTTTCGGGCCTCGTGAAATGTATGAACGTAGTGGAGACGTTAATGATGTTGTTTTCCCTTGCGGGTGGGTCTTAGTGGATGATGAAATTCGTATTTATTATGGAAGTGCAGATGTATCAGTATCAATGGCCAGTGCGAAAATGAGAGATATCTTGGAATATATACATCAGTGCCCTGAGACACAATGCCCTGAAGAATACTGTAGATGGTTTGAAGAAAATAGGGATCTTTCTAATGATCCAAAAAAAGGTGATGTTAGATTAAAATAAAAATCAAAAGTATGTTGTCCAGAAAAATGAATTGATATCCATCAGAAAAGTTGCATACTTGATCTAAGCATTATTATTGATTATATTGCATGGTTTTTTTTGGTTACCTGTGTGTAGGGTAGCTAAAAAGAGTGCATTTGAACAAAGTATAATGATTTGTGATAAATTATTTTATACATTTAAAAATTTTTTAATACACTCTGAAGCCAACAAAATTTACCATTAATTTAGCTAGCTATTGACTGCAATTAATCAAAGAAAACAGAGAATAATAAAAAATTTATTAATTTAAAATAACTACGGTGACTAAAATAAACATATTTAAACATGTAAATCTAAGTACATCAAAAGAGAATAGAATTTACAACATCATATGGTTTTAAAAATAAAATAGAAGTACATATTCTATGGGAAAACAAGCATTTAACAGAAGAAAAAAATACATTAGTTATTTTGGTAACATTTTTGGTAGTAATTTTAATAATAGATACCGTAGTAAGCGCTGCGTATGAAAAACATAAATTTCAAGGCAGATACAATCAAGGCGAACATCACTTCCATAATTGACAAGATCACCGTCCTCATCACCATCATAACTATTAATACAACAATGTTTACTATCCGAAAATAGAAGCACAACTAGTATTGGTAGAACAGCTCATAGTTGAAGAAAAACCCGTAGTCGAATAATCTCTTGTATCAATATACACTTATTGCCTGAGGCAGCTAAATTATCGTCAGATCGGGCTGAAGGGTCTTCACATGGAACTGAAGGATCGTACTGATAGAAATGGAGAGAAATATTGAAAACAAAATTCTGGATAGATCAAGGTGAGCTTCCACCTACATCTCTTAATTTTATTTTTTAACCATGACAACAGCAGTGGATGATTGAAGCCTTATAGTTATCAATGATGTCTCAAAAAGTAGATCTTATAAGTTGCAGAAAATAGATATTTTCAGCCTGAAAGAATATCTGAAGAGTTCCATGACAAATGTTCATTTCAGACATATAACTGAATTAAAAAATTTTATTTTAGGATCTCTGCCATGGTGCATTTATGGATCATGATATTACTGAGAATGATATAATATCTATGTTTTCACATACTCGATATAGCAATAATGTCAACTAATTAGTTTCAAATGTACGTGATCCTGGTCCCGCTAACCATAACAGCAACTTCTTGGGATTAAATATTGCTGGTTCATTGATATTCAGATATAAAAATGTTAACAGTATGGAAAAAATATTTTCAAGGAATTATTCTACTAAATATAAAGAGATAGAGAACTTTGTTTGAAATTTGTTATGTGAGAGTGTGGTACCAAAAAATTAGCTTTCTGATTCAGTTGATTCATATTTCTAATTTTTTTTAAAAGTATTACCTCCCTTTTTCTGAGAATTTCTATTTCGGATTTAGATTTAGTTTAATTAATCTCAAATGTTCCATGAGATCCATATGTTTTATGAGTTCCATAAGCTCCATGAGTAATAATTCACCAATGTTTTTCTTATTTTGGATCAAATTTCAGAAATTCAACTATTTTAGCACAAAAATTATGCATCAATGAAAAAATAAATCATGTTTTTCTGTTGTGGAGACAAAGTATGTAGCCATTTAGAATTTACAGAATTTTCGATAGCTTTCAAAATCAGAGAATATCGAAAGTTTTTGGTGTTATAGAAAAAAAGAATCTGAAAACATTTCACCTAAATTAAGAATAGGAACCTTCAAGAACTATTTAATCCACATTAACATTATTAAAATTTTTAACATCTAAAGGGGGCGGGAAAAAATCCCAATTGTGTCTTTTCTGAAGATAATGTTAAAGATCAAAACTTTAAAAATTAATTAACTATCTATTATTTAGAAAAATAAATTTTAGTAAAAGGTCTCACCTTTTATTATTCTCTGTTTTCTTTGATTAATTGCAGTCAATAGCTAGCTAAATTAATAATAAATTTTGATGACTCCATGTGATATTGAAATATGTCGTATTTTGAGACTTATAGTTACATCATAAACTTAGTAAAATATCAACTTGGTATAGATTATTGCTTATAGGCCTTACATAAAAATTGACAATTCTAAAAATTAGAAAAATATATTTATTTTCAAATACATAAATTTTTCATTAATCACAAATTAAAAATTGAAAGAACAAATATATGGAACACGCTAAAAAGGAAGAGGAAGCCTATTCTGTACTTTTTATTTCAGTGGACTACAATGCAAATATCTTATATATGAATATTCGCTTTCAAAACAATTTATGTTTTTGGAATTGTAATTAATTTGTCAGTTTAATATAAATCCTAGTTTTCGCTGATGCATACAAGAGTGCTCTATATTTCTCAATATGACAGTAACTTAGAAATTAAGCTAAGTTTCAATGAATGATAGTGTGCAAATAAGCAAATAATTTCTACACACATGTACATATATGGAGTGCCGGGTCTAAAAATATTAATAGTATATCTTCTTATGGGCTGAGATCTATTCTATAATGAAAAAAGTGAGTTTAATTGCTAAAAAAATGTATTTGTGGTTAAATAAGGACATAAGGTTATAGGTGAGAAAAAGTTCAAATTTGATATATTTGTACTTCTCATCGAAGGATGACTGAAACGAAAGTTAAGAGTCAGAACAGTTATTGAATGTATTGGGTAAATGGATTAAATAAAAATAGAGGTGATATTTTTAGCAAAATGTGGAATATTGAGATTTTTCAAACAAAATAAATTTTTAATGGATTCCGATAAACTCTGATTTCCACGAATTATAATATTATTCTTTATGATAATATGACGAAATTTAGGAGTCTATCTAAATTTTCTTTAATTCAATCAAGAATAATCCAAGTTTCTATCATTTTACTCCCTATATCGGGGTCAAGTTGCATGGCTCTTATGTACTGTTTTTTGGCTTCTTCAAAGCGTCCCATTTTTCTCATAAGAAGACCATAACTATAGTGAATTGGAGGGTAATACGGGTTCAGATCAAGAGCTTTTCTGTACTCAATTTCGGCTTCTGATAAGCGCGCCATCTCCAAAAGTAGGTTTCCATAGCTATAATGCGCTTCTGCACTTTCAGGATCCAAACTGAGAGCTTTTTTATATTCTATTTCAGCTTCGTGTCTTCTTCCAAAGCGGGCCAAAAGGTTCGCATAATTGGAATGAATTTTTGCATCATTTTGATCAAGGATAAGGGCTTCTAAATAATGTGCCTGTGCTTCCGAAAATCTGCCTTCTCTTGCAAGAAGGTTTCCGTAATTGAAGAGAGTTCGTCTTTGCCTTGGGTTCAGGTTAAGAGCTTTTCTGTACTCAACTTCGGCTTCTGAATAGCGTCCCAGGAAATAGAGTAAAGTACCACAGTTGTGATGTAGGCTTGGGTCTTCAGGGTCTAGTTTCATTGCAAGTTTATATTGTTTTTCGGAATCTCTTATTCTTCCAATTTTAAAAAGCAAATTTGCATATCCACCTCTGGCAGGTACATAATTAGGATCAACATCAAGTGCTCTTGAATAGTATTCTTCTGCTTCTCTCGTGTAGCCATATTCGGCTAAGAGATAAGCATATCCGGTATTTGCTTTTAAATGTGTTGAAAAGGTTTTAAGTATCGTTTTATATTCCTTTTCAGCTTCCTGGATCTTCTTGAGTTCAAATAAAAGTTCTGCATATGCACATCTGACATCTGCATTATCAGGGGTTTCTTTTAGAATTTCGATATAGCTTGTTTCAGTTTCGAGGGAAAAACCCATAAAATGTGCTGCGGTGCCCATTGCAACACACGCCTTTTCACGGATCTTCCCACAAGCTTTTGAAAAGCAAGCCTTTGCAAAAACGTATTCTGCCATAAACATTTTCTGCTTTTTACAAGCATTAGAAATCTCGAACAGGAGTTCGGGTGGAAAGGACATCTTTTCTGCATGTTCAATCGCAAAAGCGACGGCACAGCGGAGGTTTCTTTTATCCGATCCAATTATCCCAATTATTTTATGTACAAAATCATCAATTGCATCGAAGTCCATATGTCAGATACCTCTGGAAATAAAGTTCCTATCTTTTAGATGAGTGAAGCTATCAGTATAATATGCTGAGTATATTTTACATTTTAATAGAATATATTAGTGCTTTGATAGTGCATGAAATATCAAGTATAACAGTAGTTCTCTGATATTTCCAATATAAATTGAGTATAATATTATATTTATCCTATAACAGTTGTTTCTTCATATCCTAAATAAGATGAGCCACTTTTTTTGTATAACAATGTTCTTTTAATAAAACCAATTTTGTAGAATGAATAACTATTGATTGTGGCAAAAAAATGTTGAAAATCTCCAATGCACTAAATCAATATTAAAAAAATCTTAATAATCCCCTAAATTTCTTTATATGATTCTATATAATAATATCATAATTCGTGAAAATAAGGGGTATATCGAAATACTCTGAAATGACTCAAAATAAGAAACTTTATACCAGTTCAGCTTTTATAATTTTAACTTCAGTTTTAGGGCTATCTTGGTGGCCAGTTTTCACCTTTCCAATATCATCCACAATTTCCATGCCGTCTATTACTTTCCCGAAAACGGGATGCATTTTGTCGAGATGGTTATTGTCCACAAGGTTGATAAAGAACTGACTACCTCCCGTATTTGGGCCTGCATTTGCCATTGCGATAGTTCCCCTATAGTTATGGTTATGCTTTGTGAATTCGTCTGGGATTTCATATCCTGGACCTCCCATACCCGTTCCGGTGGGATCCCCGCTTTGAATCATAAATTTATCGATGATCCTGTGGAAGATAATTTCATTATAGAATCCTTTGTCCACGAGTTTTGCAAAGTTCCCTATTGTTATTGGCATGTCTTCAGAAAACTCAATTGTTATGTTGCCCATGGTTGTATGCAGAACCACTTTCTTTTCTTTCCACACAGTCATTCCTAATCCTCTACAATTGTCTGATGTGATTTTTAGCATATCCTTTTTTTGTTGGAATTCTATACATTGTATGTTCACCTTGCATGTAAATGCATCGCCAGCAGAATTTAGCTTCGCTATCAAAAAGTCCGATTCGCTCGCTTAGATCTTTCGAGCGAATGAATTATGAGAATTACATCCTTTTGTCCCAATTTAACTTACCTATTTTCAGGATTCTCATAGGTCTTCGAATGAGAATCTATCCATTTTTAAATATTTTTTAAGTTACTAGGTGAACTCAATCCATTGTAACTCTTTTCGATCTAGTTTTCTTGTTCCTTAACATATCTATTATTCCTAGAGGAGGTTCTTTTATTGCTTTTCTCATTTTGCACTACAAAATGTTCTAGTTTGTCCCAATTTTCTTTATTACTCATTGAGAGTTAGATTAATCATTAAGCTACTGTCATATCGAGAAAATAGATGGCATTCTTGTGTATATATGTGGAAAGTAGGATCAAAATTCAACTTGAGAATAAATCCAAAGTAAAAATCCTAAATTTATTTCATTTTTTATGTTTCAATTATATCAGAATTGAGATTCTGTTTTTAACGTCTAAAAAGCCCCGGTAAAATTCGACTTATTTGTTTTCCATAAACATGAAGTTCGAGATTCTTTGATTTGTCCTTCGGATCTTAGTTCGATTACTTTTTCAATATTTTCCATCCTAATCTGATATGTACCTTATGGCATGAGGAAGTGTCCATAGTTTGAATCCAATTTCCACTCAAGTCAGACTGTAGGGGATTCAGTAAGTGTAATGTACACGATAGGAGAAGTTCCGCTGACAATATCGTAGATGTGAACATTGTAATTTGAGTGTAGGGTACATGTGTTAGCTTTGGTTCAATTCATACAAAACCTTCTGACTAGAAGTTGAGCCATATGATATTTTTTATCGCCAAGTGCAAATTCTGCACTCTAAAAGCCTGGACAGTAAAACTATCTGTACTATCTAGTTTTATATCATCAATAAAGAGTTGATATATGTCCTAGGAAACAAGGCACTCTTTTCAAAAGTAATCCGGCAATTATACTTTATCCCGGTGGTGCAGCGCCATTCATTATCATGAGATCTCAGAGCACTGCTTTTGACAGAGAATCGCCCTTATAATCTACACTTTCACCGGATAAATAAGCAATCCAAATAAAAATATGTGGATAGAAAACGAAATATAAGCTTTTACATCTGAATATTAACTGGTTCCGTTGCAAAAAATCCTTTCTAATGATACAATAGAATAAAACGAAAACCAAAGATAGAATATGCTATCTAATTCCTTTAAATAGAAGCATTATGAAGGAGAAATTATCCTATTAAATGTAAGATGGTACTTAAAATATCCATTGAGCTATA
>OCZT010000457.1_pt1 | contig 40132 bp, 36 predicted proteins | sample 1539031 | NCBI WGS metagenome assembly OCZT01 (sample SAMEA3539308, study PRJEB22396) | soil metagenome | biome: tundra; feature: field; material: soil | place: USA | collected 2010-05 | depth 0.15 m
TGATCAAACGGGTCAAGCGAGTGGCCTTCGGTTTTCGTCGCTTCCGCAACTACCGAATCAGAGCACTGCTCTATGCCGCCAAGCCCAACTGGTCACTGCTCGCCACCGTCGCACCCCGCTAGTTTCTGATGCGCCGTCATGGTGGTGGTCTGGCCTTTGGAGCCTCAGATTTCCTGTTCAGCGCACCGAGCAACGGATGTGGAACTGCTTTGACCACGACGGCGGGGGCGGTGTGGGTGAACGATGATGTCACTAGCCACCAAGCAGTCCCTGGGGTCAATGTTGAGGTCATCGTGGGGCTCCTGCTCCATAACTACCAGGGATTTCGTGGTCGACCCCGGCGCAGTGTGCGACAAGGTGGCCGAAATCCTTGATCCTCCGGGTGTTCTCGTGGTGGCGGGTCATGACGAAGGGATTGCCGGCGTCACGGCGCTGCGATGGTTGGCGCCGGACTCGTCGAAGTAACGCGAATGTACGTCGCGCCGCGATGGCGCCGGGCTCTTCTCGGCTCGGCGATGTTCGACCGCTCGATCGACGAAGCAACCCAGAGTGGGGGGCATGATCCGACTCGACTCGGCTTGGTTGATGATCGACGCGCGCCCGCGGTATTGCTCGCACGGATTTCTCGATCGCCCACCCCACGAAGGAACCGAGATTCCCGGGGACGACCAACACCCGCGGATGTTCATGGACCTTGCGCCGTGGCCGCAATCGCCTCGCCCATGACGCGAGAGGTTTCATCGTCACGATACGGTACCTCCATGCCCGACGTCGATCTCAGTGTCCTCTCCGCGTCGCGACACGGCTCATTTCCCCTGCGCGGGTACCTCGTGAAACCCGAGGGCGAAGGCCCCTGGCCGGGTGTGGTCCTCATCCACGAGATCTTTGGTGTCGACGCCGTAATGCGTCGACAGACCGAACGTATGGCCCGAGCGGGTTATCTCACTTTCGCCGTGGATCTCTATTCCGCGGGGGGCGCGAAGCGCTGCGTCGTCTCAACAATGCGTTCACTCTTCAGCGCGACGGGACGCGCCTACACCGACATCGAGACGGCGCGTCAGTGGCTACTCGCTTCCGAGGACTGCACCTCCAAGGTCGGCGTCATTGGATTCTGCATGGGTGGCAGCTTCGCTCTCGTGAGTGCCGGCACCGGTTTCGACGCCGCGGCCGCCAACTACGGACAGTTGCCGAAGGACTACGAGGACGTCCTCGCTCGAGCGTGTCCCATCGTCGGTTCCTACGGCGCCAAGGACAAATCACTCAAGAACGTCGCCCAGAAACTCGACGACGCCCTCCGCGTCGCCGGTGTCACTCACGACGTCAAGGAGTACGACGGTGCCGGTCACTCGTTCATGAACGACGCACCCGTTGGTCCTCGGCTCCTGCGGCCGCTCTTAAAGATCGCCGGAATGGGACCCCAGCCCGCAGCGGCTGCCGACGCCTGGCGTCGCATCGAGGAGTTCTTCGCCCAGCACCTGGCCTGAACGATCTACGACGCGCCCGAAGCGTCCTCGCCGTTCTCACGGTTTTCGCGTTGATACTTGTCAAAGACGTTGAGCAGCGCATCGAGGGCTTCGGTGCTGAGATCGTCTGGGCCCACCGAGCCGGCGAGCGCAATGGTGGCGCGCATCTGCTCGAGGTAGGCGCTGCAGGCGTCGCAGCCGGCGAGGTGCTTTTCGAGACGGCGACGGTCGTGGCGCGGCAATCTACCCTCGAGGTAGTCCCCGATGAGGCCGACCGCGTGATGACAATTGATGTCCTTCACCCGCACCACTAACTGCCTCCTTTCGCAACTCGTTCCACAACTTCTCGAATGTGTGCCCGTGCCCGGTGCAGCACTACCCGCGCGTTCGACTCCGACAGCTCAAGCAAGGACGCGACCTCACTAGTAGATAGTCCCTCAACATCGCGCAACGTTACGACCGAACGCTGAATTTCCGGCAAACCGACGATCGCCGTCCGGACGGTGGCCGCGAGTTGCTCGTTGGCTTCGCCATCGGCCAAGAGATCAGCGAAGGATGCTGGTGGTTCCTTCCACATTCCTTCGGTGTTGAAACGGTCCCCGGATACCGGATCAGTCGGGTCGACGGGGATCTGGCGCTTCTCGCGAGTGCCGGTCGTTCGCGCCCGATTCGCCACGATGCGAAACAGCCAGGTCTTGAAAGTGGCGCGCCCCTCGAATCGTTCAACACCCTTGAGGACCGCAATCCACGTGTCCTGGGCGACGTCCTCGGCGGTGGCGCCAGAATTGACGTAGTAGCGCGCAATCTGCAACACCGTGGGCTGGTAACGAACGACCAAAGCACGAAAAGCGTCCCGGTCGCCGGCCAGAAATCGGCCCAAGAGTTCCTCGTCGTCCACGCGAGAGACCGTAGCGGAATTTGACATTCGCGCGCCTCGTCCGCCGGGGCGAAGCCACTCGCGGCGGCGTCCCCACAGCTCCTCTTTCTCGTTCGAGAGATGACCGGACCGTGTCGGCGATGGGGGCGTCGTCGTGACGACGGCGCAGTGCTCGCTCGATGGTCGCTTGGACACGCCTTCTCACCTCGCGCCTCGCCCCCGGACCCGAGCGTGACGTTGAGTTAGCGTGGGCGTAGAAACCCAAAGGAAGTGACATGTCCGTCGACCGTTCAGCCCTATCCGACCTCGAACGTGAGAAGGCGGCAGTCTTTCACTCCTGGTCCGCCCAGAACGCCATCAATCCACTCATGGTGAAAGACGCCAAGGGCGTCTACGTCACCGACATGGACGACAACACCTATCTCGACTTCTCTTCGCAACTGGTGAACATCAACATCGGACACCAGCACCCCGCCGTCGTGGCGGCGATCAAGGAGCAAGCCGACCTGTTGTGCACCGTCGCACCCCAGCACGGCAACGTGGCGCGCACCCGCGCCGCCGAGCTCGTTATCGATCACTCCTTCGAGGGTGCGCAAAAGGTGTTCTTCACCAATGGCGGAACCGAAGCGGTCGAGCACGCCGTGCGTATGGCGCGACTGCACACCGGACGCCACAAGGTACTGTCGCGCTACCGCAGCTATCACGGGGCCACGTCCACGTCGATCAACTTGACCGGTGACCCGCGCCGCTGGGCCAACGACCACGGCACTGCGGGCGTCGTTCACTTCTTCGGACCGTTCTTGTACCGTTCGCAGTTCCACTCGAACAGCGAAACACAAGAGTGCGAGCGAGCCCTGGAACACCTGGAGTCGACGATTCAATTCGAGGGTCCGTCAACCATCGCCGCCATCATCCTCGAGACCGTGCCCGGCACCGCGGGCATCATGGTTCCGCCCCCCGGATACTTACAAGGTGTACGAGAACTCTGCGACCGCTACGGCATGGTCTACATCGCCGACGAGGTGATGTGCGGATTCGGACGCACCGGCTCGTGGTTCGCCTATCAGCAGCACGGCATCACGCCGGACCTCGTCACTTTCGCCAAGGGCGTCAACTCGGGCTACGTCCCCTTGGGCGGCGTGGTGATCAACGAGGCCATCTGCCACACCTTCGCCGACCGGGTCTACCCCGGTGGGTTGACGTACTCCGGCCACCCGCTGGCCTGCGCCTCGGCGGTCGCGTCCATGGAGGCCATGGAGAATGAGGGCATCGTCGACAACGCCCGGCGCATCGGCGACGAGGTGCTGCGCCCTGGCATCGAAGCGCTCGCGGCCAAGCACCAGGTGATTGGCGACGTGCGCGGCATGGGCGTCTTCTTCGCGCTTGAACTCGTGACGAACCGCGATACCCGCGTGCCACTCGCCCCCTACGGATCAAGTTCGCCGGCGATGAACGAACTCGTTGCCACCTGCAAGGCCGAGAGGCTTCTCATCTTCAACAACTTCAACCGCATCCACGTGGTCCCGCCGTGCACTATCACCGATGATGAGGCCCGCGAGGGACTGGTGCGACTGGACCGCGCCTTCGACTCGGTCGCGCGGTACTACGAGGGCTGAGCCGATCGTGAGAAAAGTGACCTCGTCGTAGACTGGTCATCCATGCTGCACTTCTTCGCGACGCATCGTTTTCGCGCGTCCAAGGTCCCGGCCATCGGCGTGGGCTTTTGGAGCATCAAGCTCCTCTCGACCGCCATGGGCGAGGCCGCGTCGGACTATTTCGTGCACCACTTCTCACCGCCGGTGGTCGTGGCCGTGGCGGGACTGGTCTTTCTCGTGAGTCTGACGTGGCAATTCACTCGCCCGGACTATCAAACGCTGCCCTACTGGTTCGCCGTGGTGATGGTCAGCGTCTTTGGCACCATGTGCGCCGACGTGGCCCACGTGGGCTTGGGCATTGCCTACATCGTGTCCACGACCGTCTTCGCGATGGTGCTCGCACTGGTGTTCCTTTTCTGGTACCGCGTGGAGCACACCCTGTCGATCCACTCGATCACTACCGCGCGCCGCGAGTTGTTCTACTGGGCCGCCGTGACCGCCACCTTCGCCCTCGGCACCGCGACGGGCGACATGACCGCCATCACCTTGCACCGGGGCTACTTCTCCTCCGGGCTCATCTTCACGGCGATTTTCGTGGTTCCGGGACTCCTCTATCGCTTCGCCGGACTCAATGCCGTCGCGGCGTTCTGGATCAGCTACGTCTTGACCCGACCCCTCGGCGCCTCGTACGCCGACTGGCTCGGCGTCTCGCGGGCGCGCGGCGGCCTCAGCTGGGGCCCGGGCAACGTCGCCTTGATGTTCACTCTCGCCATTGTGGTGGGCGTCGCACTACTGGGACGCGCCGAGAGGTCGCGTCGTCCGTCGCCGCCGATAGGCTGATCCCATGCCCGCCATTTCCGTTGAAAACCCGCTCGAACTGCCCAAGGTCGTGGTCGCCCACGGGTCGAGTCGCCCGCGTCGGGTGAAGTCGATCACCACCGCGCCGCGGGGCCTCGAAGGCGAGGGATTCCCGGTGCGTCGGGCCTTCGCTGGCGTCGACCAGATCGACCTCGACCCCTTCATCCACATGGATCAGATGGGTGAGATTGACTACGGTCCGGGCGAGCCCAAGGGGACCCCGTGGCACCCGCACCGCGGTTTTGAGACCGTGACCTACATGATCGAGGGCACCTTCCTACACCAGGACTCCATCGGTGGTGGTGGCGTCATTCAAGACGGCGCCACCCAGTGGATGACCGCCGGCGCGGGCATCTTGCACATTGAACGTCCGCCGGACGCGCTGATTGACTCGGGCGGCCTCTTTCACGGTATTCAACTCTGGGTGAACCTCCCCGCGAAGCTCAAGATGACCACTCCGCGCTACCAGGACATTGGCTCGCACGCGGTGGCCCTCGTGACGAATGAGAATGGCGACGCCATCATCCGCGTCATTGCCGGATCACTCGGCGAGCACGCCGGACCCGGTTCCACCCACACGGCCATCACGCTCGTGCACGTGTCGCTACTACCCGGCGGACAGCTGGTGCTGCCGTGGAACCCCGAATTCAACGCCCTGACCTACGTGCTCGCCGGCAGCGGCACGGTGGGCACCGATCGCCTATCCATTGAGTCGGGCCAGATAGCAGTGCACGTCGACGGCGACGTGCTGGTGCTCTCGGCGGACGAGAAGCAGGACTCGCGCACGCAGGCCTTCGAGGTCCTCATCCTGGGTGGCGAGGCTATTCGCGAACCCGTCGCCACCTACGGCCCGTTCGTGATGAACACCCAAGCCGAGTTGCAGCAGGCCTTCGAGGACTACCAGGCCGGTCGACTCGGACAGATCCCCGCCGACCACATCTAGGTCAGCACCTAGCGATACCGCGTGGCGAGGTAGAACGCGCCAAAGAGCGACGCCAGCCCCAGGACCAAGTACCACGACGACGTCGAACCGGGCAGCACTTGCAGGTAATTGAGAATGATCACCAAGACGCCGAAGAGCATCAGGTCCAGCAGCATCCAGCCGAACCAGTGTGGCGAATGGTCCTGTGAACGCTCGCGCTTGGCGGTAGTCCGGCCTCGGGACTGAGGGTCGACGTAGCGCCCGACCGTCTTGGCAGCCTTCTTGGATCCGGATTTAGCCATCAGAGCGATGCTAGTCAACGGTTGACGGTGCTCTAACCGTTGCCGTTGCCGTGGCCGTTGCCGTGGCCCGGGTTGGCCGTCGTACTCGTCACCCCAGTGACACCAGTCGCGCCGGTAACCCCGGTGGTGCCGGTGGTGCCGGTGGTGCCGGTGGTGCCGGTGGTGCCGGTCGCCCCCGAGGTGCCCGCGGAATCGCACACCTCGATCGTCACGGTGGAACCGTAGAGTGTGGGCTGGCCGCCTCCGGGGTTCTGTGACACCACTTTGTTCAAAGAAGCGGCATTCGTGCACATCGACGAAACCGCGGGCTGCTCGACGACGACGAATCCCTGTCCGTGCAGCAACGTCGTGGCCGTCGTGGCCAAGCGGTTTACCACCGAGTAGACCGCGGTGCGGCAATTGCCCTGGGAGGTGATCAATTGGACCGTAGAACCCGCGATCACCGGGGATCCGATTGCGGGCTTGGTGCCCACCACGGTGCCGGCCGCCACGCCGTTCTGGCACTGGGTCAGCGTCGGACCGGAGGTGTTGACCTTCAAGCTCGCATTCGTCAACGTGATCGCCGCGGCGGTCACTGAATCTCCAGACACGTTGGGCACGGGATACGGGGTCGTGGTTCCCAGGATGTAGAGAGTGATGATCGAGCCCTGAGGTTTCTTCTGGTTTCCGGCGGGATTCTGACAGAGCACCTGGTTGGGCACCGGTGAGGCGAAGTTGCACGTGGAGGACGACGCGGGTTGCACCGAGGGGGTCAGTTTGGCACCGTTGATCAGCTGCACCGCTTGCGAGACCGATTGACCAGTGACGGAAGGCACTGTCACCTGAATGATCGGCGGCCCGTCGGAGACGAAGAGCGTGATGATACTTTTCGTCGTGATCTTGGCGCCCGCCGCCGGTGTCGTGCTTACGATCTTTCCCTTGGTGACGGAGGCCGACGTCACCGGCTTAGTCACGACGTTGCCGGAGTTGATACCGCCGCTTTTCAATTGAGTGGTTGCTGAATGCACGTCCTCACTGGCGAGAGCCGGCATGACTGACAAGGTGTGCTTGACCCCGATGAAAAGGTACGCGACCACGCCCGCGATGATGAGGACCGAGATGAATCCGTAAATCCACGCGCCACTGGACTTGCGGCGGCGGTGCTTGACGTCAAGACGCGGTCCGGTCAGAACGGGCACCGCCTGAGTACGTTCCCCCGCCTCCACCTTTTGGACCATCTGAGTGGAGTCACTACCGAAGAAAGCCCCTACGGCCCCCGCAGCGTGAACGGGTTGGCCATCGACGAAGCGAAGCAGGTCGGCGCGAAGTTCGTCCGCGGTGGGGTAGCGAAGTTCGGGTGACTTCGCTAGCGCCTTCATGACGATGGCCTCGAGGTCGCGCGGCACGGCCGAGTTGATCTGCGTTGGTGGCGTCACGCTGCCGTGCACGTGCTGGGTCGATACCTCGAGGGGCGTGTCGCCAATGAATGGCGGACGACCGACCAGCATTTCGTACATCACGACACCGAGCGCGTACTCGTCCGAACGTCCGTCAACTGCGACACCCTCGGCTTGTTCGGGTGAGAAATACGTCGCGGTGCCCATGACCAGACCTTCTTCGGCCAAGTGGTCGTCGCTCGACATCGCCTGGGCGATTCCGAAGTCGGTCACCTTCACCTGGGCGTCGGCGGTGATCAAGATGTTGCCGGGCTTCACGTCACGGTGAACCATGCCATTGCGGTGCGCGTAATTTAGGGCGGCGGCGACCTGCGCGGCCAGTTGCGCGGTGCGCGACGCGGTCAGAACACTGCCACCGCGCAGCACTTCGGCAAGGGAGCGGCCCTCAACCAATTCCATCACGATGAAGTAGGTGCCCTCGTCCTCACCCCAGTCGAATACTGGAACGATATTGGGGTGTGACAGTTTCGCGGCCGCCTGGGCCTCGCGACGAAAGCGCTCGACGAACAGGGGATCGGCGCTGAGTTCGGGGTAGAGAATCTTGAGTGCAACAGGACGATTCAGCAATAAGTCTTCGGCCCGATAGACCATCGCCATCCCACCGCGCGCGATGAGGTGAGTGACCTGATAGCGATGAGAATAAAGGCGTGCGTCGTTCACGGGCTCCATACCCCTAGTAGCCTACGCCGTCCTCTTGGGCTCTCATCGCGTTCTTATCTAACTAGCGCAGGTCGAGGGGGTGCCCGTGGACGGCTGACCGGCTTGAATGGCCAAGGCTCCCTCGATGAGGCACTTGACAATAGGGCCGGCGACCGTCGCACCGTAGGTGGAGAGTGGCTGGTAAGGCATGACCACCGCCACGGCGACCGTGGGATGCGACGCGGGCGCGAAGGCAATCATCCAGTCGTCGGTTTCGGTATTGTTCCTCTCTTGGGCGGTACCGGTCTTGGCGGCGACCTCGTCCTGATTCAAGAATCCCACACCGTACGCCGTTCCCCCGAGGACGACATTCCTCATCAAGGGCACGATGAAGCCGGCCTCCGAGCGGGTGAGCGGCGTCTTCCACACAGAGTTGACGTACTTGCTCATCACCTTGCCGTCGGGTCCGATGACGGACTGCATCAGGTGCGGCGTCATGATCGTGCCCCCGTCGGCGATCGCCGAGGCCTCCAAGGCCTGCTCCAACGCAGTCGAGCGGACGTTGCCCTGGCCGATGGCCGAGTAGGCGACGAAGGGGATGTTGTACTTGAGACTCGCCGCCGAGGGGAAGATCGCCGTGGAAACTTGGGGGCGGCCGGGGGGCAGGTCGATGGGCGGCTGCGAGTTGTAACCGAAGGCGGTGGCCTCCTTGTTGAGGGCGGTCGCCCCGAGGTCGACGCCCAGGTGGGCGTAGCCCGGGTCGCACGACGCGGGCAACATCTGCTGTACCGTCCCACCACAATCCCCAAAGCCGCTGTTATAGATCTTGTGGTTGGTCTGAGGCGGCAGGTAGAAGTTGGTGTTCCCCGGGTAGACCTTGGTCAAGAGCGCTGGCTGGTAGACGGCCGCTGCAGCAGTGGTGATGACCTTGAAGGTGGAACCTGGCGGGAAAGCCTGCTGGGTCGCCAACAACCCGAGGGGCGGGAAGCCATTGGCGTCGTTCTTGGCGATCTTGTTGTAATACGCCAAGGCGCTCTTGTAAGTGGGCGACGCCAAGTACTCGGGCTCGTAAGTGGGGTTGGAATACATCGCCATCACGTTGCCCGTTTGGGGCTGTAGCACTACCGCCGCGCCATCTTGGCCGCGCAATGCCACTTGAGCGATCTTCTGCAATGCCGGATACAACGTCGTCTGAATGCTGTCCGAGGCAGACGTGGGCGCCAGCACCTGTTCAAAGTTCTGAGCCGGCTGGGAGTGGGCAGTTAGCTGGGCGTTGTATTCCTCTTCCAGGCCCCACGTGGTGTCGAGCGCTGGCGCAACGAAACCCACCACTCCCGCGGTCAACGCGCCTAACGGGTACTCGCGCTGATAGGCCTTTCCCGAGGCCCCGATGGGCAACGAGTCCGCCAAGATCGTCCCGTCCGCGGCCAGAATCTGCCCCCGGGGCGCGGTGTTCGACACCGAGCTGACGCGAGGATTCAAGGGCGAAGCGTCGAGAGCCGGCGCTCGAAAATACTGAATGTACGCCGACTGGGCGGCAACGACGACAAAGAGCAGCAGGATGAACGACGCGAGCATCGAGAGGCGCCGCGACATCGTTAACCTTTCGACTTCACGGTGGTCGTCGAATGGTGCACCGACGTTGTGGTCGAAGTTGTCGTGGTAGTGGTGGTGGTGGTGGTGGTGGTGGTGGTGGTGCCCGCAACCTGGCGGGCCGCCCACAAGTTGTACAGGTAGTGGGCGTAGTTCTTCGCCGACTCCACCGACGGCTCAGAAATCGTGTTCGTGACCGATATCTGTGCGGGTGACTCCAAATGCTTCATCAAATAAGTCGTCGGGGACACTAGTTTCGGCTTGTACCAGAGAACGCCATTTGGTTGCCCCTCATAGATTCCAATGTACTTGCCGTCGGGCGCGAGGTAGAAGGTCGAATAGGCGTACCAGTGCATGATGAAGAAGAACGCGCCCGCGACGGCTCCCACGATGACAAGTCCCACGGCGACTCGCCACGTGAACCTCGGCCCCTTCTTCTTGGGCCGGCTGGATATAGTCGGCGCGATCGGAGGTGGGGCCGGTGCCATCGTCGTATTGATTATCCGCGAAGGTACGTCCGCCTCATCGAACTCGAGCAGGACGGCCGAGATATTGTCGCGTCCGCCCGCCACCCGAGCGGCGTTGATGAGATTGGTCACCGCGTCATCGAGTGACCCCGTGGCGCCCGCCAATTGCGCCAAGTGATCGGGCTCGAGCTCATTCGAGAGACCGTCGCTGCAGAGCAGGATCCGGTCTCCGGACTGCACGTGCAGCGTCATGACGTCGATCTCGATGTTGTCGTCCACGCCAATGGCGCGGGTGAGTTGGTGGCGACGGGGATGGGTGAGCGCCTCTTCGGGAGTGAGGCGACCCATGCGAACCCACTCCTCCGCGACGGAGTGATCAGCACTGAGTTGGCGAAGTGCACCGTCGCGCAATTGGTACGCGCGGCTGTCACCGACGTGCAACATCGTCGGTGTGGTGACACCCGCGCCGTCCTGGGTCAGGCCCACCGCGATGACGGTCGTGCCCATGCCGAATCGATCAGGATTAGCCTTCGCGTCCGCGAGCACGTCGCGATTCGCGGTCTCCACCGCGCCCAGCAGTCCTTCAATGGTCGGGCGTTGCAGAAACCCGTTGTAGACCGCTTCGACGGTCATCGCCGAGGCGACCTCGCCGGCGGCGTGGCCGCCCATCCCGTCGGCCACGATGGCGAGTGAGTCGTCAGCGAAGACGGCATCCTGGTTCGTCTCGCGAACCAGTCCAGCGTCCGTGGCGGCGGCGTAACGCCAACGCGTCAACGAACCACCTCGAACAAGACACCGCCGACTTGCACGATGTCGCCCTTCTCCAGGTGCACGCGACCCTTCACGATGGCTTGATTGACGTAGGTCCCGTTGGTGGAGCCGAGATCTTCGACCGTCAAATCGCCCTCGTCATTGGCGAAACGCGCGTGACGCGATGACAAGTAGGTGTCGGCAATCGCCAGATCACATTCTTCGCTGCGGCCAATCACGAATGCCGGATCGACGGCGACGCGCTCCTTGGCCCACTCGGTCGGCTCGATGAACTCGAGCGCCAGATTGGCCCGACGACGACGATCCTTCTTGGTGCCCTCGACGGGACGCGATTCGACGACGGCGACGCGCAACACCCTCGCGAAGAACAAGACGGCGATGACCATCACCAATACTTGTAGTGGACGAACCACCGCGGCGTAGTTCGTCGACGAGGCCAGCACGGCTACGCCAGCTCAATTCGAAAATGCAGAGTGCCGACCGAGATATCGTCGCGCGGCGACAGCGACACCGCGTCAATACGGTGCCCATTGACGAAAGTGCCGTTGGTGGAGCGCAGGTCGCGAATCGCCACGCCCTCGGCGGTGCGCCAAATCTCAGCGTGCTGGCGCGAGACATTGGAGTCATTGATCACCACGCCCGCCTGGGGGCTACGCCCAATGATCAGGGGCGTTTCGCCTACCGTGAAAGTGCGTCCGTCGCTGGCGATCAGCCGCGGATCGCTCGTTCCCCCGACGTAATCGGTTTCGACGGCGACATTGCCGGTCTTCACGTCGTCGTCGATGAACACTTCGACGTCGACGGGTCCGACGAAGCTGTATCCCTCGTTGAGGGCGTGCTGGCGGACCGTCTCTTCGAGTTCGGCGACCAGTGCTTTCTGGAATCCGTCGAAGCGCTGGGCGTCGACGGGGCTCAGCCAGACACGCACGACATTGGGCGACAACGGTCCCTGACTTGACAAGCGACGGGTCAGGTCAATCTCGCGCACGATGCGGGTTCCGATCTCGATGGGCTGCAGAGCATTCTTGAACGGGCGCGACAAGGTGCGCTCGAAGATGCGCTCCAGACCGTTTTCAACTTTCTTCAGGACCATGACACCTTTTACTGTACCGGCAGGGGAACCGGGCCCGAGGCCTCATGACGGTTCCCTAGAAGAATCGACTAAGGTTGTCACCTCTAGGGCGAGTGGCGAAATGGCAGACGCGCAGGCTTCAGGTGCCTGTATTCGAAAGGATGTGCGGGTTCAAGTCCCGCCTCGCCCACCACTAGCGGTCCTATTGGACCGCAGTACTTCGGTCAGCCCGCACCACCTCCCGTACACGAACCCTGGGAGCTGACGTCCCTCGCAGAGGAGACTGGTGACCTCGAAGATAGTCCGGTGGACTCGACGGGCAGCAATGAACCAGAGGTCGAGCAGAGTGAAGACGTGGGGTGTGCCGTCGCAGGTAAAGTCAGCACAATGTCATCCGTGACCAACGCCGCCCTCGCAGCGCCCAGCGACACCAGACCGATCAATGAGGTCAGGTGGCACTCGGCCGCCCCGTCCAATCATCGCACCAGACGATGGCAACCACGCAGCAACATCTAGAGGTGAACGACCCATCTTGCTGACGCTATCCCCGTAAACGCAGCGGGTGCGCCGGGGGACTTTTCCCTCGACGCACCCGCGCGTTCAATCTTGAACCTCACGCCGACGTTTCTTCCTATTTGACGACGGCGGCAACCTGCTTCGAGAAGGGTCCGATTCCCGCGACATTCACGGCGCGAACGATGATGTAGACGACGTGGCCCTTCAACCCTTGGAAGGTGTAGGAGAACTGGGTGTAGTGCACCGGCAGGGCAATTCGCTGCCCCGCGCCAGAAGGAACGGCGCCCACGTACACGTTGTAGCCGATCAGTCGAACACCGCCGTTGGATATCGGAGCCGTCCAGCGGACGGTCACGTAGTTACCGGCGACGCTCATCGTGGTGATGAACGGCGCGCTCGGAAGCGTCCGGGGCTGCACGAGTGCCGAGGCCACCGAGGGGATGCTAGTGCCCGCCGCATTGGTGGCGGTCATGGTGAAAGTGTAGCGAGCCCCGTTATGAAGACCCACGATACGGCAACTCGTCGAGGCACGAGGTACGTGGCAGAACGCGGCACCCGGTTTGGCGATCACACGGTAGCTCGCCACGGGAGTTCCGCCCGTCACCGTCGGCGCGGTCCACGAGACGGTTGCCTGTCCGGCTCCCGGGATTACCGAGGTGATGGTCGGCGCGCCGGGCGCCGTAGCTGGTCGCACCACGTTGGACGACGCGCTCGCGCTGGTGCCGACGGCATTGGTAGCCGTGACGACAAAGACGTACTGATCGCCATTGGTGAGTTTCGTCACCGTGCACGTGGTGGCCGTCGTGGCGGCGCAGGTCTGGCCACCGCGGCTCGCCATCGTCACATCGGTCGCGACGACGGTGTAGCCGAGGATCGCGCTTCCCCCGTTAGAGGCGGGAGCATTCCACGTCACCACTGATTGTGTGTTCGCGTTCGAAGTCGCCTTGACGCTGCGCGGCGCGCTGGGCGCGACGTTGAAGGAATACGTGTCCGACAAGATGCTGCTCGCGTCGGCGCCACCGAAGAGGGTCGCGCTGCCACTTAGCGTGTTGTAGGACATCGCGGACAGATACCGGGCGGACGGATTGGTGGCCGACGAGACCAAGATCCAGTACGTCCCGTTCCAGTTCCACGTCTCGGCGCTGTTGTCCGTACCGTCGTTGCCGCCGAAGAGGACGACGTCATTGCTGGTCGTGTCGAAGATCATCGACGAGCCGAAGCGACCCGAGGGGCTGGCCACAGGCTGCTTGGTCCAGTTGGTGCCATCCCACGTCCAGGTGTCGCTGATTGCCCCACTCGAACCCTTGCCCCCGTAAAGCACGACACTCTGAGTCGCGGCATCGTAGGCCATTGACGATTCGAAACGTGCGACAGGTGCCGTCGACGTCAACGTGGGCATGGTCCACGCTGTTCCGTTCCAGGTCCACGTGTCAGACAGGGGGCCGGTGCTGGCGTTGCCGCCGAAGAGTACGACACTGTGGGTGGCGCTGTCGTAGGCCATAGCGGCCCCGGAACGCGGCGACGGACCCGTCGCCGCCAGCTTGGTCCACGTGGTGCCGTCCCACGTCCAGGTGTCGGCCGACAATCCGGTCGCACTCAGGCCTCCAAAGAGGACCACGTTGTTGGTGGCGGTGTCAAAGACCATCGCGGCACCGCGCAGGGCTGGCGGACTCACCGCGGGCGACAACTTGGTCCAGACACTCCCATTCCAGGTCCACGTTTCCGCGAGTTCGCTACCGTTGAATCCCCCGAAGAGGACCGTGGTGCCCGTGGCGGCGTCAAAGACCATCGACGAGTCGTAGCGCGGCGACGGCCCGCTCAAGGGAGCTCCCGACTGGACCCAGTTCGACGCCGCGGGCACGGTGGCCCCCGCGGACGAGACATTTACAAGGGAGAGCGCACTGATAGCGACGACCGAGAGGGTCGCCGCCATTCGACGCAGGGATGAATGGGACTTCAACATATAGCCTCCAAAATCACGTCGGTGTAGACGCTTGTTAACGTGACTATAGATAGGCCCCGAACCCCTCCAGCCAATTATCAAGATACCTTAAGACTCGTCACAACATTTGGTTCTGACGTGACACTGTGAATCCCATGCGATACGAATGTCAAGCGTCGGAGAGCGCGGGTGACGCCCCTGGAGCGACGTCGTCAATGGGTTCACGCCTCATGTCGACGGCGTCCGCGCGTGGTGAGTTCCTCTCGGGGCTCGCTTCAGTGTGAAGATACCGAGACGTTGCTCACGTAGGGGAGGATCGCCCAGCCACAGGCGAGGCCCACGGCGATACTGGCCAGGGTGGTCCAGGACCGCAGCGCCGATCCGCGCACTCGCCGACGCGCTCCGCGAATGAAGTCACGAGGCGCGACGCTCACCGTTTCTTCGAGGTGTCCCACGACGTGCACCGCAGTGATGACGAACCACAAGAGGAACGACGCATGGTGGATCTGTGAGAGACGTGGGTGCAGTGAACGGGGGGCGCCGATGACCCGACCCACCCCCGAGAACAGCATTATCAACGTCACGACGACGAGAACCGGACCGAGCAGGCGCAGCAGCAGAACGGGCGGGCCCTTTCGCCGATAGGAGAAGTTCCCCGCGTAGTACTTGATGAATCGCCACGAGGTACTCGCCACCTTCATCAGCACCGGAGGGATCACCACCACTCCCAAGAAGACGTGCAGACGGGTCTGCGCATTGGCGACCGGCACCGTGAGCCCCACCAGGAACAACAGGATCAACAATACCGCCGCCACTAGAGAGGTGAGGCGCTCGTTGCCGTCCACGCCGCCGATCGGCGGCGACACTCTCGGAGCAGAGGGCGAACGAGTGGTCATCTTTGGTTCCTCACTTCACGCTTCACGCACTGGGAGAGACGTAGCCCGCGAGGAGCGCCGTACCCGCACCCGCCGCGTCGGCGTCGTATTCGTTGGATTGATACTCGACTCGGCTGAATCCGGTATGGCTACCATCGCCGTTGATCGCGTTGGGCCCACGCCGGCCCGGGGTGTAACTCACGACGAACGCCACGTGCTGGGCCCCAGGCGCGCGACGTTGAGTCCATAGACCGCCCCGTCACCAGGTTGGGGAATGTATCCCGAGCCGACACGGTGCCAGGTGTGGTGGCGAACTCCCCACTCGTAGAAGCTCGCCGACGACGAGTTGAAGTCGCCGCTGATGAATTGGTAGACGAGGGGGCACGCCCGCGAGTCGCCACGCCCACGCCGCGAAATCGGCGCACCATTGTTCGTCGCGATTCGAGTTGCCACAGTGACTCGATCCCGCGTACCAGTAGGCGCTGAACTTGTTGCAATAGGTACCCGCCGGATCCGTGCTGTAGCCCACCTGTCCCTGCGCAAAGAACACGATGCTCGCGCGCGTCTGCGCGGAAGCGGTGGCTCCGAAGAGATTGGCGTGCGTGGTGGACTCTACGACGGTCGCTTCACCGCAACGAGTATGCCCACCACAACGAGGGTGCCCATCGCCACGATCCGGCGTAGGCGACGCGTCGCAGGACTCGCCCACGTCGACATTGCGTGGAGAACGCTCTTCACTTCATCTTGAAGTTGTGACACCCGAGGAGTACCCTCAAGACATCACCAACCAAACCCCTAACAGGGTGCGAGTTGGTCCGAAGGTTGACGAGGTGGACGCAGTGCCACTCGAGAGCTACCAGTCGCGCCTCGCCCACCATTGTGATGTCTCGGTATTGCTGGGACAATTGAACCCTTAAAGCCTACCTCTGACACTGTCTTGGAGGTCCCAGGTCGGGTTCAGCACGCAATGTCAAAGTTAGCCCTCCCCACGTACGTTCGCCTGCGCACCATGGAATAGCTGGACGTGGCGTCCGAGGCGGCGCGGTCCGAGTTCAATTTCTGCCACCGGCCTCGCACGGCGACGTCACCGTGAACGGTCGCTCACCCTCATACGCGAGGCTTGGTTTCTCCTCATCACGGCCCAAGCGCATCGGTGGCACGATGGAGAAGCGTCGGGTGTTTCTCCATGCGGCGAACAGCGCGCAATGGTGTGTTGTTGATGATCGTAGGTGAGTCCGTGATTGGAATCGACTTGGTGTTCATACCGGAGTTCGAACGACAACGGGAGCTGGGGGGCGAATCCTTTCTGCGCAGGGTCTTCACCTCGGCGGAACTGAGGAATCTTGAGTCGGTGCACCTCGCTGGCCTCTGGGCGGTGAAGGAAGCGGTCATCAAAGCCTGCCCGGAGGTTAGGGAGTCGCTCACCGAAATCGTGGTCAGGCATGACGAGACGGGAAGACCTAGCGCCACTTGCGGCACGCGCGTCTTCGAAGTCTCCATTGCCCACCACGGCGACTACGCCGTCGCCATCGCGCTGTTGGTCGACTGATGCAATTCGACAACTTCGGCGAATACGTGGCCAACCTGGAGCACTCCTCCTCGCGCGACGCGTTGGTCATGAGAAATGGCCTCAAGGTGCAGCGCCTGACGCATGGCGGTCTGCAACGACGCTCGTACCAGTGCGCCCGGTATCTTCTCGACTGCGGTGTCCACGAGGGTGACCGGGTGATGTTGGTGGCGCAGAACTCCATCCAGTGGATCGAAATGCTACTGGGAACCCTGCTCCTGGGCGCGATCCTCGTCCCCGTCGACGTGCAAAGTGGCGACGACGTGGTCAATCGGGCGATCGAGTTGACGTCGCCGACGCTGGTCTTCACCACCGGAACGCGACGCAAACTGGATCACAGCGTCACTGCCGACATCAGTGAACTCGACGAGAGAATCTCGGGGTTCCCGGAAGGCCCGCTAGGAGAGAGTCCTCGAGGAGATCTTGCGGCGCTCATCGTCTTCACGTCGGGCACTACGGCCGATCCCAAGGGTGTTGTCCTCACGCAGTCCAACTTGCTTGCCAACATCGCGGCGTTGCTCGAGAGGATAGATGTCCCCCAATGGTGGCGCCTGCTCTCCGTGCTGCCACTCTCGCACACGTATGAATTAACGGGAAGTTTGACAGTGCTCGTCAGGGGGGCGTGCATCCACTACCCGGTGCACGTGACGCCCCGGGAAATCAGGCGATCGTTGGTCGACTTCGAGATCACGACCATCCTCGCTATTCCCCAGTTCCTCACACTCATGCTCGATGGAATTCGCCAGACCGCGGCGCAACAGGGCAAGTCGAAGGTTCTCGCGATCGCCGCGGAGATGGGCGCGCACCTGCCATTCCCGGTCCGCCGGTGGTTGTTTGCGTCGGTGCACCGCCAACTCGGCGGACACCTCGGCGTCATAGTCACGGGAGGGGCGCCCATCCCGCCCGAGGTGGCGAAGGTGTGGGAGGCGATGGGGGTGCGCACGGTGCAGGGTTACGGGCTCACCGAGACGTCGCCGATCCTCACGGTGAACTCGCTGGACGACCGACCGTTCGATTCACCGGGCCGTCCACTCGCCAACGGCCAGCTGCGCATCGGCCAGGAAGGTGAGATCCAGGTCCGAGGACCGAGCGTATTCCACGAGTACTGGCGGCGGCCCGACGCCACCCGGGAGGCCTTCACCGACGACGGGTGGTTCCGAACCGGAGATGTTGGCGAGTTGAGCGCAGAATACCTACGGATCCGGGGGAGGCTCAAGTTCGCCATCGTGCGAAGTAGCGGGCTCAAAGTCTTCCCCGAGGACGTGGAACTGGTCACACCGCCAGGCATCGAGAGCATCTGCGTGGTGGGGGTGCGTACGGCGTCCGATGAACGAGTGTGCGCGTTCGTGATTACGGACCTCTCCGACGAGGAGATCGACCAGGCGGTGGCCACGATGAATTCTCAACTCGCCTCCTTCCAGCACGTCGACGAGTGGCGAAGGTGGCCGGCCAAGGATTTTCCACGCACCCGACTATTGAAGGTGGACCGGCGAAGAGTCGAGGAGTGGGCGAATTCGGCTGATCACGTCGTGTCTGAGGTGAAGATGGCGACGAGCGACGATCCCGTGACGGAAATCATCAAATTGAGCCTGCGCGACAAACGGGCGAACTTCGTCGACTCCGACCGGCTCGCGGACATCGGCCTCGACTCCCTTCGCCGTGTGGCCGTGGTATCTCTCCTCGACGACCATCTTGGAGTCAGCATCTCCGACGAAAGGGTGGGACCCACGACAACGGTCGGTGAGCTGCGACGTCTCGTCAGCGAAGGCGAGCCGCGCACCTCGGAGATCGTTCAGAAGCGCTGGACCTATCGTCCCTGGGTGCGCCTGATAGGCGACGGAATCCGCGACCACGTCATCTGGCCACTAGTACACCATTGGGTACATCTCGAGGTCGAAGGTCAGGAGAATCTGCGCGGGAGCGCGACCTCTCTCATCATCTTCAGTCACAGCGACGACTTCGACGGACCCGTCATCTACCAGTCTCTTCCGAAGAATATCCGTCGTCGCCTCGCCGTCGCAACGGCAGACGACGTGATGCGTGAGCATCGCGTGTTGGCCTTCATCGTGCGCTTGTGCTTCGCGGGATTCGAATTCGCCCGTAGCGAGCCGTATCTTCCGAGCCTGCAGCACGTGGGAAGGCTGTTGGACCGTGGATGGAACGTACTGATCGCACCCGAGGGACGCATCAGCGTCACCGGGGAACTGCAGAAGTTCAAATCGGGAATCGGGCTCCTCGCGGTGGATCTCGGGGTCGCGGTGATCCCGATGAAGACCGTCGACCTCCACGGCACCGTGCCCCTGCACGCGAAGTGGCCCCGTCGCCACGCACACGCCGTCGTGAGAATCGGCGCCCCGATGCGATTCTCGGCCGACGAGGACTACGAAGACGTCACCCGCCGGTTGCGCGACGCGATGAACGCGTTGTAGTAGTGGCTCGCGTGAACAAAGAGTGATTGCGCGCACGGTGCTCACGTGGGCCGGACTCCTAGGACTCTCCATCGTCGTCATTCTGAATCGACACAATCTCGTGGCCTTCTGGCACGCCTTGCACAATCTGCATTGGTTCATCCTCATGGTGGTGGTGGTTATCCAAATCGGCAGTTATTGGGTGAACGGACTCTACTACCGCTCTATCCTGAGAATCTTCACCTACGACGTCGGCGTCACCCGGCTATTCGAGGGTGCACTCGCCACCAACTTCGTCAACTACGTCGTACCCACGGCGGGTCTGGCGGGCGCCGGCTTCCTATCCCAGGTGCTGGCGCCGGACGTGCCGCGGGGCAAGAGCGTACTGACCCAGTTGATGCGCTACGCCCTCAGCGCGTTGTCGGTGCTGGTCATGATGCCGGTCGGTTTCGCGCTGGTCGTCATGGCGGGACTCTCGCACCACGGCATCGTGCGGGTGACCCTGACGTCCGCGGGCGCGATCGCCGCGCTCGCCTTCGTCCTAGTGGGGCTGGTCCAACAGGAACACCTACTTCGAAGGGTGGTCCAATGGTTGCCCCGCGCCCTTCGTCGCGTCGTCAAGCGATTTCGTGGCGATGAGGCGTTGAACAATTTCGTAGACCAGTTCTACGTCGGCTACCACGCCATGGGCCGTCAGAAGGCCAGGATGCTCGTTCCCTTCGCCTGGTCGATGGTGTACATACTCATTGAGGTCTTCACCTTCTACCTGGCGTTCGTGGCGTTCTCCATCCACGAGCCGCTGGGCGCGGTCATCATGGCTTACCTCTTCGCCAACATCGCGAGCACCTTGGGCGGCGTCTTCTTCAGTACGGGCACCTTCGAACTGGGCATGGTGGGGACCCTGGTCGCGCTGGGATCCCCGTTCGCCATCGCGTTCTCGGTCACCCTCGTGTACCGGGTGCTCAACCTCCTGATCGGCCTGCCACCGGGCTACGTCTTCTATCGAAAGTACCTCCCGAAATGAAGAACCACCCTCGGCTACGCAGCGCGTCCGCCCCCGATGCACGACGGGCCGGCGCGACGCTAACGCGCGGCGGCGTCGACTTGGTCCTCTACGGCCAAGTGCTCATGGCGGTCTTCTTCACCGTCTGCGTTGCCCTCCATCCAGGCTTCGTTCTTAAGCGCGACGAGGGTGGAGTGAGCAACTTCGGGGTTCACCTAAAGACGGGTATCCCCTACAGCGCGGCCTACGCCGCCGCGGGGGTCTCGAGTTGGATAGTGAGTACGAGAGTCCGTGCCCCGAGCGCTTTGCACGACGTCGGGCGAATCCTGCGTGTATACGCCGTGCTCTTGATGGTAACCCTCACGACCACGTATTTCTACACGCTTTCAATCCTCTCGCGCGACCTGCACTTGATGGTCGGAGGGGTCCTCTTCGCCTTTGAAGTCATGACGTCATGGTGGATGGTACGTCGGCTCGGACGGCGGCGCGACTGGTTGTGGCTGGCGGTCCAGTGGACGGGTTCGGTATTGGCGGCGCTCACCATCGCGGGGATGTTGGAGGTGTTGTTCCTGTCGCAGGTCATCGCGGGCGTGGGCTACGCCGTGGTGCTGGTCAGTTACTGTCGCTCTCGCGTGAGAGACGAAGGCGTGGGCGAGGTCGGTGTGCACGATAGCGCTTAAGAATGGCCGTCCCCTCCCCACCCGTTGAGTGTGACAGTCCTTCGCCACGGCTGCATCAATGACCAGCGACACTTCTGCGGGTGCGAGTTTGTCCAAAGGTTGACGAGATGGTGCCAGCGCCACTCGAGGGGTTACCAGTCTCGCCTCGCCCACCATGGGGTGTCCGTGGAACTAAACAAATCTGTTCGCGAAACTGCATGAATTTGTATTCGCAGGGCTGTTGTGGGATTCCAGATGGCCTTCGCCCTGACACGTTGGTGAGAGCCAGGGTCTAGTCGCCCTTAACGCACACGTTTTTCCACCAGGCGGCGCAGGCCCATTGAGAGGCCAACGCCCACAAAAAGCACTAGGGCATTTGTCCAAGGGTACGTATGCCAGGGGTGCTCAACTTCATTCCAGATACTGAACAAGACGCCGACGCTGATGAGTCCACCGCCCAACCCAATGATCGGAGCAAGCCTCCAAAGCAATGAACCTCGCTCAGACAGACCCGATGGAGGCTGACGGTGCTTGTAGTTCGCGAACATACCGAAGCCCACGCCAACGACAACGGCAATGACTATCGCCACGACGAACGCGGTCATCGAGAAGGAGAAGCCCACGCTTGCCATCTTCATTTTCTCCTGGTATCGAGCAGAACCGTGTTGCCTATTCTGTCGTGCCCCCGTCATCACACAAGGCGGTCGAAACCAACAAGAGGAATCTTCACGTCTTCACGTCTTCACGGAGGAATTGTCACCGATCAGTGTCACGATGTTGCAGGTCCGGGGAGTTCCACGAAGAACCCACCACTGAAGAAATGGACCACATTCGTCGCAGGCCACACGAGAGCCCGAAAGCGCGTCGCGGTTTCCACCACGACGCGCTCCCGCTTCGGATCCTCGACTCCGCGTCTCTACTACCTCACGGTCGCAACCACCTGATTCGAGTGCGGCCCGATTCCTGCGACATTCACGGCGCGCAGATAGATAAAGACGCTGCGCCCCTTGCTCGTGCGAAACGTGAATGAGAAATGGGTGAAGGTCACGAAGCGGAGGGGTCGAGTCGCCTCGCCACCCGGCACCGGCCCTACGTACACGTTATAACCAGTGAGTCGGACGCCACCATTTGAAACCGGCGGCCTCCACCTAATGGTGATATTTCTGCCGGCAACTCTCGCCGAGATAATGAGCGGGGCGCCCGGTATCGTCCGTGGACGGACACTCGCGGAAAACGCTGACGTCGGACTCGTTCCCGCGGCGTTGGTCGCGGTCATCGAAAAGCGGTAACCAGTGCCGTTGTGAAGCCCCGTAATCCGACAACTCGTCATGCTTCGCGGCACGTGGCAAAACGCACCACCTGGTTTGGCGGTCACCCGGTAACTCGCCACGGGAGTGCCGCCCGTTGAAGTGGGCGCACTCCAATACACCGTCAACTGGCCCACGCCCGCAACCACCTTGGTGATGACCGGAGCTCCCGGCATCGTCGCGGGCAATGCCGCGTTGGATGAGGTGTTGGGACCCGTGCCCACTCCGGTGATGGCGGAGACGCTGAAGACGTAGTGGTCGCCATTAGTGAGTCCCGTGACGGTGCACGTTATTGCGCCCGTTGTCGTGCACGTCTGTCCACCATTGCTCGCGGTAGTTGTATCGTTTGCGACGACGGAATATCCAAGGATCGGGCTTCCTCCATTAGTCGTGGGTGCGCTCCACGTCACGACCGACTGAGTATTGGCGTTCGAGGTGGCCTTTACAGTCCGGGGTGCGCCCGGCGCCACAACGAAAGACCACGTGTCCGACAAGCTGCTCGTACCGTCGAAGCCGCCGAAGAGGATGGCGTTATTAGTCACGGTGTCGTAAGCCAATGAAGACAGGTACCGCGCCGAAGGAGTCGAGGCCGGCGACGGAGAATTCCAGTACGTCCCGTTCCAGACCCACGTCGCGGAATTGGTGTTCGTACCGTCGAAGCCGCCCAAGAGGACAATGTCGCTGCTGGCGGCGTCAAAGACCATCGGAGCGCCGTACCGGGCCGGGGGGTTGGCCACAGACTGCTTAGTCCAAGCGGCCCCGTCCCACGTCCACGTGTCACCAAGGGCGCCGCTTGATCCGTCTCCCCCAAAGAGGACCACGTTTCTCGTTACGTTGTCGTACGCCATCGACTGCTCGTAGCGGGGCGAAGGAGTCGGTGTCGTCACCGTGGGCGAGGTCCACGAAGTGCCGCTCCAGACCCACGTGTCGGACAGAGGACCGCTGATGCCTTTGCCGCCGAAGAGGACCACGTTGTGAGTGAAGGCGTCGTAGGCCATGGTCGCACCCGAACGTGCCGCAGGGCCCGACGCCAACTGCTTCGTCCAGGTGGTCCCGTCCCAGGTCCACGTATCGCTCACCGGGCCGCTCGAGCCCAACCCCCCAAAGAGGACAACGTTCTTGGTGAATTCGTCATAGACCAGTGAGGCACCTCGCAGGGCGGGGGGACTCATCGCTGGCGCCAATTTGGTCCATACGATCCCGTTCCACGTCCACGTTTCAGAGAGTTCAGTACCGTTGGATCCGCCAAAGAGCACCGTGGAGCCCGTAGCGGCGTCGAAGACCATTGAGGCGTCGTACCGCGGCGACGGACCGCTCAAGGGCGCTCCCAATTGGATCCAGTTCGGGTTCGCGGGCGCGGTGGCTCCCGCAGGTGACGAGGTCTCAACGAGCGACAACGCACCGATGGCCACCACTGAAAATGCCACCGCTACGCGGCGCAGGGATAAAAGGGAATTTGACATGTAGCCTCCAGGCGAACGTCGATTTCGACGTTTTGAATTGACTATAAGCAGTCTCACAACTTCTCCAGCGAATTATCGGGATACTCAAAGAACCCGCACAAGTTGTGACTTCTGCGTGTCGATTAACTCGCTGCCCATCTCCAACTATATCTTTACTGGGCACGTATGAGCTGGTGGAAACAGCATTTCGAACTTCTTCTCGAGCGCTCGGGAGAGTGGTGGTCTGACGCCCTCCACCAGCTCGCAGACCCTCTTCACCATCGACCTCTTCGCGTACCGGCAGATGTCAACTCTTCTTCGTCATTCTCACCGCAGATGGCGACATTGCTAGTGGCCAAAGTTGGTCACGTTGCTCACGTAGGGCAGAATCGCCCAACCGCAGGCGACACCCCCGGCCACACTCGCGAGGGTCGCCCACGCACGCCTCGACGCCCCGCGCACTTTTCGTCGGGTTCGGCGCATAAAGTCGCGCGGTGCGTACGCGAGCGTCTCCTTCAAGTGGCCCAGTACGTGCACGGCCATCACCACAAACCACAAGAAGAACGAAGCGTGGTGAATCTGCGACAACTGGGGATGCATCGATCGCGGCGCCACTATGACCAGACCGACGCCCGAAAACAACATCACCAGGGTGAGCACGACGATGACTGGCCCGAGCAGACGTAACAGGGGCGCGGGCGGCCCCTTGCGACGATATGAGAAATTGCCCGCGTAGTACCGAATGAATCGCCACGAGGTACTCGCAACCTTGAGGAGCACCGGTGGGATCACCACGACCCCCAGGAAAACGTGCAGGCGCGTCTGGGCGTTGGCGACCGGCACGGTGAGACCGGCCAGAAAGAGCAGCACGAGCAGCAGCACGGCGACCATGGCCGTCAGACGCTCGTTGCCGTCGACTCCGCCGCTGCGCGGAGTTCTCCGCGGCTTCGAAGGTCGGTCTTCGGTCATTTCGTGGTCCTCACTTCGGTGACTACGCACCCGGCGAGACGTAGCCGGCGAGCAGCGCCGTTCCAGTTCCCGCCGCATCCGCGTTGTACTCATTGGACTGGTATTCGACCCGGCTGAATCCCGTGTGGTCGCCGTCGCCGTTGATGGCGTTGGGGCCCGACGCGCCCGCCGTGAAGCTCACCACGACGGCCACGTGCTGGGCCACCAACGTCGTGGCGTCGAGTCCGTACACGGCGACGTCACCGGGCTCAGGCACGTAGCCCGAGCCGACCGGATGCCAGGTGTGGTAACGAACGCCCCACTCGTAGAAACTCGCCGAGGAGGAATTGAGATCGCCGTTGATAAATTGGTAGACGAGGGGAACTCCGGCCATGCGCCACGCCCACGCCGCGAAGTCCGCGCACCACTGTTCATCGCGATTGGAGCCGCCACAGTCGGCGGGGCCCGAGACCCAGTAGGCACTGAACTTGTTGCAGTAGGTGCTCGAGGGATTCGTCGAATAGCCCACTTGTCCCTGCGCGAAGGCGACGATCCGTGCGCGTGTCGGGGCCGACGCGGTAGCCCCGAGGGAGATGGTGCCTACTTGACCGGCCAACGCCTGCTTCGAGGACGATGACAACGAGCGAGCGACGATGAGCGCCCCCGCGGCGACGGCAATGATGGCCACGATCATCACCGACGTGCGGCGGCGGCGTCGGCGTCGTCGGCGGCGCAACTCACGACGGGCCACACCAGTGCCCGTCACGCCGACGAAGTGACGGCCAAGGAGGAAAGTATCGTCAACTCCATTGTCGTCAGCCTCCCCTCGACGCCGGACACAGCGTTGAGGGGACCAAATGTACGCGGTGCCCCCCAGAGCGAGGTAAAGCCTGGCTAAGGGAACCCTAAAAACAGTGTTGATACTGCGTTACGACGATGACGCGGCTCGCATGAGATCAATTTGGCCAACACCGACCCGTGCGTCAATGGTGAGGTGGGGACTGCGTTTCTCGCGGCTGACGCTCACGCCTGGCGGCAGTGACGAATAGGCCCGAGTCGACGCCCCCTGCATCGTGACCGGCGTGTCAGTGACGACGCCGGCTCCCACATTCGTCGTCAAACTCACCACGGCGTCTGCGGGCACCACGATGCGCAATTCCCCCGCGGCCACGCTCGCCGCGACGGCGAAGCCCGCGGCGGGAAAATTCACCGCGCTCAAGTCCAGCGTCCCCACTCCGAATTCGGTGTGGTACTCGTGCGAGACCTGCGATAGTGACGTGGGCTGCCACAGGTGGTCACCGTTACCGCCCGACAGGATCACTCCCGTCGAGGCCAGAAAGCCCATGAAACCTCCCACGAGAACGATGACGAAACTCACCCCCGCGAGAAAGACAACGCCCACGATTCGTCGAAACGTCAGTCGCCGCGCGGGGGTCCGGATCGCGATGATCGCCATCGCCACTAGAAAGACAATCCACGCCACCGCCAGGCCCGGACCAAGTACGCGAACCGGGCGCACCACCGCGACCGCCAGAGCGGCGAGCACCACCAAAGCCGCCACGACCGCAATCGTCAAGCGGTGCGATGTGGACTCGGGCGTCGGCTCACGCTGAGACGTGGCAACGCCGTCGAATGGCGCCGATCCCACGACCACCCACAACACGAGGTAGAGAGCGACACCCAACCCCCAGAACAGGGTGAGCGCAATGAAGATCGCCCGCACCAGATTCTCATTGACGTCGAATCGCTCCGCGATGCCGCCGGCCACCCCGGCGATTACTCTGCGGTCGCGACTACGCCGAAGTCGAAGTGGCTCGACCGCGGGCACTTCGAGGGGAGGTTCGAAATCGGGTGACGGAGTCTCTTGCGCGGGGGCATCATTGCTCATAGGCCCACGCTACGAGTTCTGATCAGGATGAACCATGGGGGCAAACCCTGTTGTTGTACCGAGGTGTCAGGGTTTTCCCTGAGAGACGCGCCGACATCATCGTGAGAGACTGACAACAGTTTCTAGAAGGGTCGGCCCCACATGACGTCCACTCTCACTTCGCCGTCGCCCGTCCTGGGGGTACCCCAGCGTCCATTGACCCGATCGACGAGCCACGCCATCCTAGGTGGTGTGTGCGCCGGCCTGGCGGTTCGTCTCGGCGTGCGCGAACAAACCGTCCGAGTTGCCGTCAGCATTTCGTGCCTGATCTTTGGGGCGGGTCTATTGATCTACGTCGCGATGTGGCTTTTCGTCGCGCGCTGGGGCGAGGAGCCCAGCATCGCCCAGCGTCTCACCGGGTCGCGACGCGAGTCGCACATCATTTTGTTCAGTCTCTTGGTGGCGTTGGTGGCCTTGCTATCTCTGGGCAGCTTCGCTCGGCACGGTACCGGAGCAGTCTCGTGGCCGCTGTTGCTCAGCGCGGTCGTGTTGGTCGCCATCTGGTTCGGATCGTCACGCGACGAAAAGGGGCACCTCGAAGGAATACTGAGCGCGGCCCCGGTCCTGGGCGCCGCTTCGTCACGCGGATGGCGCGCCCTCGCTCTGCGTGTAGTGCCCGGCGTGATCCTGCTCGTGATTGGTCTGCGGACCCTGCAGCGAATTGGTGGTGTTTGGGGAGGCGCTGTTCCGGCCATTCTCGGAGCTGGCGCGCTCGTCACCGGCGTCGGCGTGTTGCTCGCTCCGTGGTGGCTCGACAATGTCCGCGACCTGTCACGCGAGCGCCGCGAGCGCGTACGCATTGAAGAACGCGCCAAACTCGTCGCGCACGTACACGACTCGGTGCTGCAAACATTGACGCTGATCGAAAAGTCCGCCGAGAGTCCCAGCGACGTGATCCGTCTCGCCCGCGCGCAAGAACGCGAACTCCGTCAGTGGCTCTTCGCCCCCGAACTCGTAGGAGATCGCAGCAACACCGAAGATTCCTTCGCCCAGCAACTTCGCCGAATCGAAGTCGACGTCGAGCACGACTACGGCGTGACCATTGAACTCGTCATCGTCGGGGACAGTCCCGGGGACGACGCCGTCGCCGCCCTCAGCGCGGCAACCCGTGAGGCCGTCGTCAACGCCGCCAAGTGGGCGCACGTGTCGCGCATCTCAATATTCGGCGAAGTGGAGCCCGCAACAATCTCGGTCTACGTTCGCGATACGGGCGTGGGGTTCGACCCGGCGGGCGTGGCGGACGATCGCCACGGCATCAACCGGTCCATTGTCGAACGGATGCGGTCGCACGGTGGTGACGCGGTGATTCTGTCATCACCGGGCACGGGCACCGAGGTGCGCCTCACTTTGGCGCGTTCCGTGACAACACCGTGAGCCAGCCGCGCGTCTTTCTCGTGGACGACCACGAACTGATTCGTTCAGGAATCCGCGCCGAAATTTCCTCACACGTGGACCTCATTGGCGACGCCGATGAGGTTGGCGCCGCCATCGAGCTCATACTTGAGCGGCTGCCCGACGTCGTACTGCTCGACGTTCACATGCCCGACGGTGGTGGACTCGCAGTTCTGCAGTCAGTGCTCATTCTCGCGCCGAGTGTGCGATTTCTGGCACTCTCGGTCTCCGACGCTGCGCACGACGTCATCAGCGTGGTGCGCGCCGGTGCCCGGGGATACGTCACCAAGAACATTTCGGGTCCCGACCTGATTGACGCCATCTACCGAACTCACGACGGCGACGTGGTGTTCTCACCGCGTCTCGCGGGTTTCGTGCTCGACGCGTTCGCCTCAGAAGCGAGCGGACCGACACCTCACGACGTCGACCCTGAACTCGACCAACTCACTTCGCGTGAACGCCAGGTACTGCGACTCATCGCCCGCGGCTACTCCTATCGCGATATCGCCTCCGAACTCGATATCTCCATCAAGACCGTCGAAAGTCACGTCTCGTCAGTGTTGCGCAAGCTCCAGCTGTCGAATCGACACCAACTCACCAACTGGGCCAGCGAGCGACGACTTTCCTAGCGAGAAACTACGCGACCCTGGCTCGAAGCCGGGCCGTATTGTTTGGTACCCGGACGATCAGTTGGCCGTGATTCCTTCGGAGGCGACCGGCAAGGTTGGACAAAGTCTCGACTGGCGTCAGCACATCAGTTGATCTCACGGAGAACGTGTCGATGGTGCCCGCGGCGCCGCTCTCGTCGTAGAGGAAGTTACCGTCGGGTGAGACGGTGGAGTCGGTCGTACCCGCGTGGGCGCTAGCGGCCATCGCGTTGATGAGCACCGGAACACTGCCCGCACCTTCGGTGGATGAGCTGACTGAGCCGCTGCCCGCGTTGTCACCGAAAAAGTAGCCCCTGGGCCGACGAGATCCAGCACAGTGCGTGGGCCCCGTCGGTGACCGAACCCCGTGAGGTGAGGCGGCCGTTCGCGTTGACGCCGTAGATGCTCACGTTCGAATTCGGTGCTTCGACGGCGACGAGGTTGCCCGCGTTGTCGAAGTTGAACGCAAAGGGACCGGGCCTGTTCGCCGCGGTGATCACCGGCGTAGCACCGAGAACGCCGCAGTGAGACACCGAGAAGACCTCGAAGGAGTTCGTCGAGTGCTTCGTCGTGACAATCAGGTGAGTGCCGACAGGCGTATAGCCGACCTGGCCCGCACCCTGCGGGTAGAACGGCGGCGTAGTGTTCGCCAGTCCCCGCCAGCGTGTCTGTGCCGGTAGCGGGATCAGTCGATTGTCGTCCCAGCGGAACTCGGCGACGGACCCGGCGCAACCGGAGTTGAGCACCGCAACCAAGTTGCTCGACGAGGCGACGGAGTTCGGGAATGGGCCGCCACTCGCCAACTGCTCGAGAGAACTCAATCGAGTGCCGTCCACCGAGAACACCGTGATCGAGTCACTGCCGGGATTAGTGGCAATCAACTCTTCACCGTTGTTGACCAGAGCGAGACCGCCCTGACTCGCCAGCGGGTCCGCGGTCGCGCCCGACGCCACGGCACCCCGGCCGAACGTGGGATAAGAGCGGAAGTACGAGATCGTGCCGTCGCTGGCCCTCGCGTAAGTGATGACACGGTTGCCGCTGGTCGAATCGGTTTCGGCGAATAATGCGTGGCGTGCCCCGTGTCGTGACGACGCACCCGCCACACTGACGCTGGCCAGACCAACGCCCATCACTAGTGACAAGGCGGCGGCGCGAAGTGTCGCATTCCTCTTCATTTCAGTCTCCTTTGACGTGGCAGCGTTACCATAGGAACCCTCTCGCCACCGCGAGGGGCGTCACAGATTTGTAGCGAATCACTCATTTCGCTCTGGATTCGTGGGGGCCTTCGCCTCGTTCCACGGTTTGCACGGTCTCGCTCGAAGTTCCGAAGTCACAAAATGGCTAGGTCAAACCCTCACTCGTGCTTGGTTGAAACTGCACATCAGTTACAGTGGCGAAGTTGCGTCATCCGTTTTGCCGTTCTCTGCGACCCAACGCGCACCCATCGCGAAGTTGGTTGACGTCGCCCTTCTGAATTCGTTCGGAGTTCGCAATTACCCGTTTTGCCGTGACCCGACTCCCTCGTAGCAAGGACTAGTTTTGACCACCTCTCTGGACCGCGCCAACTACAAAGTGACTTTTGGGGTCCTGGTACTGGGCGTCTCGGCCTACGCGCTGCTGCAGTCGCTGGTGATCCCCGCGCTCACCACCATTCAAAGTTCGATGCACACCACACAGAACACCGTCACGTGGGTCGTGACCGCCTACCTATTGTCGGCATCGATCTTCACTCCGGTGATGGGACGCATCGGCGACATTCTGGGCAAAGAACACGTCATGGTGGCCACTCTTCTCGCGCTGTCGGTCGGCTCGGTCATCGCCGCCTGCGCGCACACCGTCACGGTGCTCATCATCGGGCGCGCGGTTCAGGGAATCGGCGGCGGTGTGATGCCGTTGGCCTTCGGCATCATTCGCGACGAGTTTCCCCGCGAGAAACTCGCTTCGGCGATCGGCACCATCGCGGCCATGACCGCGGTGGGCGGCGGCGCGGGACTGATCGTGGCCGGACCGATTCTCGAGCACCTGGGGCTGCACTGGCTGTTTTGGATCCCCTTCTTCATGACCACCATCGCCGCGGTGCTGACCTACTTCTTGGTGCCCGAATCGCCCGAGCGCTCCCCCGGTCGCATCTCGGTCTCCGCGGCGCTCCTACTCTCGGCGTGGTTGGTGGCATTGCTGGTCGCGGTGTCCGAAGCTCCGACGTGGGGCTGGTTCGCCACCAAGACCTTGGCGCTGGGTGGTCTCGGCCTCGTGCTGCTCGTGGTGTGGGTGGCGGTCGAGCTTCAGGTCAACGATCCGGTGGTCGATATGAAGATGATGCGCATTCCCGCGGTGTGGACCAACAACCTCGTCGCCTTCCTCTTCGGCATTGGCATGTATTCGGTCATGGCGTTCCTGCCCGAGTTCGTACAGACACCGCGGTCCGCGGGCTACGGCTTCTCCGCCAGCACGGTGGCGTCAGGTCTCTTCCTGATTCCCCTGACGGTCGGCATGTTCTTCGTGGGCCTCTACTCGGGCAAGATTGCCGACCGCTTCGGTTCCAAGGCCGCCGTGGTCGTGGGATCGGCCGTCTCGGGCGCGGGTTACGTCGTCCTCGCCCTCGCGCACGCCAAGGCCTGGGAGATCTACGTCGCCAGCGCGCTCTTGGGCGTCGGGCTCGGGCTCGCCTTCTCGGCGATGTCCAATCTCATTGTCCGCGCCGTCCCCGCGAACCAGACCGGTGTCGCCAGTGGGATGAACGCCAACATCCGCACCATCGGGGGCGCAGTGGGCGCGGGGGTCATGTCGAGCATCATCACCTCCAAGATGCTGACGTCGGGGGCGCCCTCGGAATCGGGTTACACCCACGGATTCATGTTCCTCGCCGGCTGCACGGTGTTCGCGGTCATCGCGGCACTCTTCATTCCGTCCACCACGCCAGATCATGAGCAGCATCTGAATCACGCCGAATTGGCGATGGTGCCGGGTGGAACCCTGACCGAGGGTTAGTCGCGCGTCGAGCGCGGTGGGGGCACCGTGCGTAAGGCGTCACCCGCGCTCGGGTGCATCAAGAAGGCGTTGAGCGTCGACGTGGCGCCGAGCACCGCCAGCAGCACGAAGGCAATGCGATACGCGCCTTGCGAACTCACCGGATTGGTGTGGCTGATTGAACTGCCCACCCGTAGTGCCACCACGCCCGCCGAGGCGGCGAATCCCGCGGCTACCTGCTGCACCGTCGCGGCGAGCGTCGTTCCGTGCGACATGTGCTCTTCGCCGACGTCACTGTAGACCAGGGTCAAGAGGCCCGAGTAGCCAATCGATCGCACCACGCCGTTGATGAACGCCACGAGGGCAATCACCGCCACGGGCGTCGCGGCGTCAAAGAGCGCAAAGGCCAGCATCGTCAGACACACCGCCGACGTCGCCACCAACAACACCCGACGATACCCGAAGCGATTGAGCAGCGGCGTCGTCGACGGCTTCGCCACCACGTTGCCGATGAAGACGAAGAGGACGATGGCGCCCGATTTGATCGGACTCCATCCGAAACGGTCTTCAAACATCAGCGGCAGCAACAGGGGCACCGAGCCCACCACCATCGTGAAGGGGAAGATCCCGCGTAGCGATTGCGTGAAGGTGGTCACCCGTAATACCGACAGGTCCAAGAAGGCGTCGTGGCGGCGCCGCAAGTACGCCACCGCACCCGCGAGGACCGCCAACGACACCGCGAGGTCAATAGCCACCCACGTCCACGACGACGTGAGCTCGCCCGCAACGAAGGCGCTGTACACGAGACCGCCGAGTCCGAGGCCAGTCAACACCATCCCGCGCCAGTCGAGCGCAATCAGCTGTACGCGTTGGCGCGTCGAGGGCCTCATGAGGATCGCTCCCGCAATGAAGGCTGCGACGCCCAGGGGCACGTTGGGCAAGAAGAGCCAGCGCCAGCTGCCGAAGGTCACGATGATGCCACCCACCAGCGGCGCCAGCGCCGGGGCCAGCAAACTGGGCCAGACGATGTAGGCCACCAGGCGCATGATGTCAGTTTTATCGGAGTTGGCGAGCACGACGATGCGTCCCACCGGGACCATCAACGCAGCGCCGACCCCCTGAAGCGAACGCGCCAGTACGAGCTCGGTGATGTTGTGGCTCAGGGCGCACAGCAGCGACGCCACCGTGAAGACGGCAATCGCGGACAGGAACAAACGGCGCTCACCCATCCGCGTCATCAGCCAGTTGCCCACCGGAATCGCGACGGCGAAAGTGATCAAGTACGTCGCGATCAGCAACCCGATTGCCGTCGAGGAGACGTGGAGCGCCGCGCGCAATTTCGGTGCCGCCGTGGTCACGATGGTGCCGTCGAGATTCTCCATGAAGTAACACGACGCCACCAACAGCGCGGGGCGTCGTCGATAGGGGTCGATCACACTGGAGTTCCGTTCCGGCGTCGAGCGGAGACGCCCACCTAAGAACGATAATCCTGCGCCCCGGGGCAGTAGAGTAACTCGGTCAGATCGGCGAAGTTCGCCCCTCGTCGCGAGCGAACGCGAGGACCATCATGAGCCCTGAACCCGTCAATGCTTCTCGTCGCGTGGGTTTTATCGGACTGGGCACCATGGGTGCCTTCATGGCCGCCAATCTGGTCCGCGCCGGCTTCGAGGTCACCGTGTGGAACCGCAGCCCCGGACGCGACGCCGAGGTGCTCGCCCTGGGTGCGACTCGCGCCACCACGCCCGCCGAGCTCGGCGCGACCAGCGATATCGTCGTCATTTGCGTCACCGACTCGCCCCAGGTACAAGAAGTCGTGTTCAGCGGCGGCGGCCTCGTGCACGGTCTTCAACCGGGCTCGCTCATCATTGACTGTTCGTCGATCAGCCCTCTCAGCACCCGCGACTTCGCGCGACGTCTCGCGTCACGCCACGTCCACTGGGTTGACGCGCCAGTCTCGGGCGGTTCCGAGGGCGCCCAAAGGGCAACGTTGTCGATCATGGTGGGTGGCGGCGACATTGACGTCGAGAGGGCCCAACCGGTACTTCACGCCATGGGTTCGATCATCACCCACGTCGGCGCACTCGGGGCGGGCCAGTGGGTCAAGGCGATCAACCAGGTCATCCTCGCCGGTACCTATCTCGGAGTCGCCGAGGGCATCACCCTGGGTATCAAAGCCGGCCTCGACATGGACCGGGTGGTCGCCGCTTTGTCGGGCGGCGCCGCGAGTTCGTGGGTCTTGGAGAATCGCAGCGGACGAATGATCGAGAACGACTACCCGCTGGGCTTCAAGATCTCTCTGCATCGCAAGGACCTCGGCATCGCCTTGGCGTTGGCGCAGCAGACGCACAGCGAACTTCCCGTGGCGACCATGGCGGCGCACTTCGAGGACGAACTCATTGCCGACGGTCATGGCGATGACGACACCTCGGCACTCGCGCGCTCGATTCGCCAGCGTTCGGGACTCTAGCGCGCGCTAGCGGCGACCGCTCGACGAGTTCGTTTAAACATGCCGTCGAGTGAGCCATTACCCGGAACCAGATTCGACCCCATCGCCACCGCGGCGGCCCCGGCGTCGAGCCACTCGGGCGCGTTGTCCGATGTCACTCCCCCCGTGGGCACGAACTTCACGTGAGGAAACGGCCCGCGCAGCGCCGTGAGATGCCTGAGGCCACCGGTTGACGCCGGAAAGAGCTTGACAAAATGAGCGCCACACTGAGCCGTCACCGCCGCCTCAGAGGGCGTAAAGGCGCCCGGCAGAATCATGAGCCCCTGATCGTGGGCCGCGGTGATGACGTCGGGGTTCACGTTGGGGGTGACGATAAATCGGGCTCCGGAGTCGGCGGCCCGCGCGACGTCCTCGGGCCGGACAACCGTACCCGCCCCCACCGTCGCGGTCGTGGCGCAGGCGTTGGCCACGCGTTGCAGCGCGTCCAGGCCCGTCGCACGTTCGATGGTCACCTCGAGATATTCGACTCCCGCCGAGATGAGCGTCTCGGCGATCTTTGAAGCCGCCGGAATGATCGTGCAAACGAATGATGGCGACGAGGCGGACCCTCTCGAGGCCTGAGGCCAATTCTTCGATGGTCATCAGCGCACCAGCCGCCTTCTCGTCGTGAAGCCACTCTCCAGATCGTGCCATGATCCGCAGAAGGAATCACCGGGCAGGGTCAGCATGCGTGCGTACGCGTGCGCGCAGTAACGCACCGACTGTTCGTAGGAATCTCCGCGCACCATCGAGGCGAGGAACGCCCCCGCAGCGGCGTCACCGGCACCGAGTTGATCGACGACGTAGCCACTGGCCTGGGCGTGAGCGTCACCGTTGCCCAGTACCCGCACCGAAACCCCGAGCTCGTCCATCACCACGTCGGTGCGTTCGCGAAGCACCAGGGTCGAGATATTGAACGACTCGGTGAGACGACGCGCCAGCTCCTCGACGCTGCCCGTGTGGCCGGTCAACAACGCCAAGTCGCTCGGTGCCACGAATGCCACGTCCGTCAACTCAAGAACCTGGCGAAGAGCCGCGCGAGCATCCTCCTCGCTCCAGAGCTGGGAGCGGTAGTTCACGTCGAGACTCGTCGTCACCCCCTGAACTCGCGCCGCGCCCATGAGGGCGATCGAGGCGGCGAGCGCCTGGGGACCCAGAGCGCAGGTGATTCCCGTGACGTGTGCGACACGGGCGCTGTCCAACACCTCGGACCAATCGAAGTCGTCCGGCGAGAGGTGGCTGGCCGCGGAATCACGACGGTCGTAGAGAACCTTGGAGGGCCGCGGGGTAGCGCCGAACTCCAGGAAGAACAGTCCCGCCCGCGCGTCCTCCTCTTCAATGGCGCGCACGTCGATGCCGAAGGACTGCGCGTGGTGACGCATCATGGTCCCGAGCTCGTTGGTCGGCAGGCGCGTGAGCCAGCGACCGCGTACACCGAGCTGGCTGGCGGCGATCAGCAGGTTGAGTTCTGCCCCGGCGACATTGGCCGTGAGATCACGAGCGTTGACGAGGGGTGCGTGGTCGCGAGCGGTGAGGCGAATCATCGCCTCGCCCAGTCCAACAATGAGTGGTGTCGACATTTCAGTCATGATGCTCTCCGGTTCTTGATTCCAGTGTGTCAAAAGTACGTAGTACCAGTCCTCGAACACCTACTTCGGCGTAGAAGAGTCGCCCGGCATGGGGTTCGGCGCCGAGCTGCTCATCGGACATGTCCTCTTGGGCGGTGGTGATGTAGAGCGTGGTGCCCCCGGGGCCGCCGAGTGTGCAACTCGAGGGTTGAGCGGTGTCCAAGGGCACTCGACCGAGAAGATCACCCTGGCGCGAGTAATGGCGCACTTCGTAGCCCCCCCACACCGCGACCCACATGGCGCCGTCCTCGTCAATGCACAGGCCGTCGGGGGTCCCCTCGCGCGCGACGTCGAATTGGGCAAACACCCGCTGATTCGAAATCTCGCCGTGGTCGTCGACGTCAAACGCCCGAATCGTGCCGGGTCCGGAGTCGACGTGATACATCGTTCGCTGATCGGGGCTCCACGCGATCCCATTCGAGATGCTGAGTCCCTCGAAGATGGTCGTGAGTCCCTGCGCCGCGCTGTAGCGATAGAGATGGGCGTGTCCATCGGAAGCGTCGTCGGCCATTGTCCCCATCCAGAAGCGACCCCAGGGGTCGGCGGCGCCGTCGTTAGTGTGCACCGGGGGCGTCTGGCCGGCATCGGGTGTGACGAGCTCTTGGAGCCGACCCTGCACGTCCAACCACCAGAGCGACCGATCCATGGCCAGGATCCACCCCGCATCGCGACCGGCCACGGGCGCGAATGCGGACGGCGATCCGCTCAGTTCGTATCGGCGCACGATGGTGACCTCGGGGCCGTCGACCGTGGCTCGATACATCTGACCCGGGCCCTGGGACTGATTGACCCACATCAACTCCTGGTGCACCTCATCCCATCGGCAACACTCCCCCAGGAAATCGGCGTCGGTGGTGCACACCTGGGCGACGTATTCTCTCATGCCGGGGCAACTTTCGCGGATTGCAGTGCGATCTCGACCCACCACGTCAGGGGCTGGTTCGCCGCAAAGAGAGTGGCGCGTCGATGCGCCACCGCTTTCGAAAGGTCGTCGTAGAAGCTGTTCGTCGGCTCAATCGCGATAACCCGCCCACCGCTGTGGCGCCCGTGATCGGCCCAGATGCCGAGATAGCGCGCGAATCGCCGGTCCCAGGTCATGGTCAGAGAACTGCCGTCGGCGTCGAGCAGCGACGCTGATTCGACAGCCACCATCGGATCGACGTAGATCATCAGGTCAGAGCCAGAGACAATGTCGCGTTCCACAATGAGGTCACCGGGCCAGTCCCTGACCCGTGGCGTTGCACGCGAGGTGTCCAGCACCGCCACTGGTTCGGGATGGAGTTGTAGGCGGGTTGCGTCGCGCGTGACGAACTGGGGATGAAGCGCCCAGAGCATCGCGGTGTCGACCGGTGTCACACAGCGGTATTCGCAGCGCAGGACGGCGCCGCGCAACTCGAGGACGCGCTCGAAGACATACTTCATCCGTTGCCCCTCGACGCGCTGGTGCAGCGACGTCGGTCCGCGACCGATAACTTCCCAGAGCGCCGTCCAGAGTTCGCCGTGATCGGCCAGGGCCAGGTCGGAATAGGGCTCACCTGGATATTGGCAAGGATCAATGGTCGGAAGCATCTCGTCCCAGCCGAAATGGTTCGTGTCGGTATAGACATCATCGAGCCGAGGGGGTGTGGTGTCCACCGCGCGCGGGCCGATGAGCCACTCGCGTTCGTCACGTTGATTGATGAGGTGGGTGACTCGACCGCCGTGGTGCGCCATGACCTTCACCCGCACGTCATCATTCTCCAAGGTGATGATCTCTTCGACCATCACTCGCCTCCCTGGAACGGCCAAAACTGGCCATCGCGATCGAATGCCTCGACTGCGGCACTCAGAGCGTCGTCGTCGATGACGACGCCTAAGCCCGGTGCGCTCGGCTGTCCCCACACCGGTGCGTGCGCAATGGGCAGTGACCGGGTGACGTCACCCTTCATGTGCGCCGACGTCTGCTGGTTACCTTGCACCACCGACGGCAGCGTCAACATGACGTGTTGAGCCGCGGTGGCGGCAATCCCCAGTTCTCCGTGGGTGTGCTTACACACCTGGGCCCCGTGCTCGTGCACCAGGTAGCCCAGACGCTGGAAAGTCCGTAGCGATCCCACCCAGTAGGGGCTGAAACAGTAGACGTCAGCGACGCGCGCCTCAATGCGTTCGCGGGCCTGCTCCTCGCTCCAGAGCCCCTCGTTCGCGGCGACCGCGACGTTGACGCTGGCGCGCAGGTCCTTGAGCAGGTCCCGCGGGACCTGGCGCACCGGCTGCTCGACGAAATCGATGTCAGCCGCGTCCATCAGGGCCAACGCATGACGCGCTTGGGCCACGCTCCACGCGCCGTTGGCGTCAATGCGAAGGCGGGCGGCGCCAATGACATTGCGCACCGCGTACACCCGTTCGACGTCGAGGTCGAGCCCGCGACCCACCTTGAGGTAGAAGGTGTCATAGCCCCGCGCCACTCCGGTGTGCGCCTGGGCCACGAGGTCCTTCACGTCGTCACCGCTCAAGTACCAGAAGTAACTGAGTGACTCGTGGAGCGCTCCGCCGAGCAGCGCGTGCACCGGCACCCAAGCGGCTTGTGCGCACAGATCCGCGAGAGCCATGTCGATGCCGGCCCAGGCGAAGTTGGCGGTCCCTTCGCAAAATTGCCAGAGACCCCGATGCCACGCGTCGCGTCGCATGGCTTCGCCGCGCCAGGGATCGCCGCCGAGGACGAAGGGCATCATGGCGTGAGCGGCATTGACCTCGGAAGCGATGTCGGCGCCCGCGCAGATCTCCCCCCAGCCCACCAGCCCGTCGTCGGTCTCGAGGCGCACGACGCCCGCGGTGACGCCGTCACGCGCCGCCTGGGAACTGAGTTCACGATGCTCGTACGCGACGTTGGCAACCTGGATGCGGTAGCGGCTGACTTTCATGCGCGACAATTTCCTCGGCTAGTTGTTGTAGCTCAGGGGAGGACCCGACGGTAGCCCCGCCATCAATCCACCGTCGACGGCGTACATTGCCCCGGTGACGAAGGACGCCAGCGGTGAGGCGAGAAATAGTGCGACGTTGGCAACCTCATCGGGACGACCCACGCGACCCAGGGGGTGGGTCTTGGCCATCAAGATCAGCTGCTCCTCGGGGTCGCGCGCCGCTTCAGCTTCGCGACGAATCATTGGCGTGTCGATGGTGCCGGGTTGGATGCCGTTCACGCGCACGTTGTAGGGCGCACCCTCCAGTGCCAGTGCATTCACCAGTGCGTGCACGCCGCCCTTGGACGCGGCGTAGGCGCCGGCGTCGGGCACGGTAGCAATGGCGTGCGGCGAGCTGGTGATGACGATGGTCCCCGCACCGCGCGCGCACATCGAGGTCATTGCCTCACGACCCAGCAAGAAGACACCGGTGAGGTTGATTGCCAGAACACGGTTCCACTCCTCGACACTGGTGTGGCGCACGTCCTTAGTCCATTCGACGCCGGCGGACACGAAGACGACGTCGGGCGGCCCGACGGTCTCGTGCACCCACTCAAAGGTCGCGGTGACGTCGGATTCGCTCGCGACGTCGCAGTGGCGAAAAACCACGCGGTGCCCCTCGGCGCGCAGTGATGCCGCGAGTTGCTCGCCCAGCTCGTCGGCCACGTCGCTAACGACTACCCGCGCGCCGGCCCGCGCGAAAGCCCGTGCCGAGGCGGCACCGATTCCCGTTGATCCACCCCCCACCATCACCACATGGTCAATGAAAAAGTCATCCCACATCATTTCCCCCCTCTCCTTCGTCCACGGCGGCGACGATCGCGCCGCGCAGTCGTTGCATCACGTAGTCATAGTCGCCCTCATTCATGACGTCGGGCGACACGTAGAGGTACTTGCTCACTTCGAGGACCGCAATGCGTGGGTCATTCTCCCAGAGACGTGACGCCACCGCACGAGAACGCGGCGCCGTTACGCAGTCGACCTCGAGACGCGCGACTGGCTGACCTGCTTCGTTGGTGTCGAGACGGCGCAGGACGATCGCGGAAATGTCACTCAAATCCCGCACCCATGAATCAACTGCCGCCGTCCAGTCGCGGGCCTGCTTCTCGTGATCGAGCGCCACGTATCGCTCCAATGCCGCCCAGAGACCGCAGACCTCTTCTTTGCCGGCCTTCATCGCGCGGGCCAGACGCTGAAAGGGCGCGGCGTTCAGGCGCGCCGCCTCGACCAGATCGGCACGACCCAGTAACACACCACTGGCTTGAGGGCCGCGCAAGGCCTTGCCTCCGCTGAAGAGCACGAGATCGCAACCGCACTCCCTCGTAAAGTGCCACAAATTCGACACCGGGGGCAATTGGGCCGCCGCGTCGACAATCACGGGAACCGAATATTCGTGGGCAATCCGCACCGTGGTCTCGAGCGACAACACCGTCGAGGGAAGATGGTCGCCCGCCACCCACAACACCGCCGCCGCACCGCGACCTA
>OCZT010000458.1_pt1 | contig 40051 bp, 40 predicted proteins | sample 1539031 | NCBI WGS metagenome assembly OCZT01 (sample SAMEA3539308, study PRJEB22396) | soil metagenome | biome: tundra; feature: field; material: soil | place: USA | collected 2010-05 | depth 0.15 m
CGACCGCAAAGTCACCTCCGTCGAGCTTCTCCCGCGCCAGCCGGCGGTCGGCCGCCCGCATCCGGAGAACAAAACGATCCAGCTCATGTTGCAGACCGGAGACGCCCGAACGTTCGGCGCGTCGCTGCGCCAGGAGCCTCCGGCGAATCGCCTCGAAAAAAATCCGGTCCGCCCGATTTGAGGCATGCTTCAGCAATAAATCCTGGAGACCCGCGAGCATCACATCGGCATCGCGGAACCGGGCGAGTCGCCGGGCGGAATCGCGGAACCAGGCGTTCTCTCGCGCACAAGGACGCGGCGACTGGCGTCGGACCAAGCGCAATGTCGCCCGGACCTTCTTGCACGAGGCGCGCGCGCGATGAATTCGCTGGGCGCAGGAATGGTGCCGCCCTGCAGCCGCTTGCGCCGCCTCCGCGATCTGCTGCCGGACAACCCGCATGATCTCGCGATCGAGGGCGGCGTGTGAATGGAGGTGAAAGGCCATGTTGGGGCAATGCGGAGATCAGGAAGTCGGAGCTGCCGAGCGCGCCGGTGAATCGGGTCGGGCGACCAAGCATAGCCCGCGCCGGGCGTTCTTCAATCCCCGGAAGGTTTATTCCGCTCCGCCGTTGCGCCCAACCCTCACGCGCAACGTCCTCAGCGATCGCAAATTATTGTCCGCCCGCCATTCGGGCGCAGCGCCGGTGAGTTGGACGATGGGCGCACGCTGCAGGAGCAACCGGAGCGTGTTCTGCGTCTCGATCCGCGCCAATGGAGCGCCGAGACAAAAATGACTGCCCCAGCCGAAGGCCGTGTGCTTGTTCTCCATGCGCCCCACGTCGAGTTGGTCGGGGTTCGCAAATCGCTCCGGATCGCGGTTCGCCGCGCCCAGCATCAGGACCACCGTCCGACCCTGCCGGATCGTCTTGCCCCGCAACCCGACGTCTTCGACCGGAAGCCGCGTGGCGATTTGAATCGGGCTCTCGAAACGCAGAAACTCCTCCACGGCGGACGGCAGCAGCGCCGGCTCACGCCGGAGCCGGGCGAGTTCGCCGGGATGGTTGAGCAGCGCCAGCAGGCCGTTGCCGAGGAGGCTCACCGTGGTCTCGTGCCCGGCGATGAACAAAAACACGCTCAACCCCATCAGCTCCGCCTCGCTCAAGCCGCCTTCCTCGTCCTCCACCGCGGCCAGCGCGCTGAGGAGGTCCGCGCGGGGCGCGCGACGGCGCTCGAGAGTGAGTTCCCGAAAATAGCCCGTCAATTCGACATAGCTCTGGTGGGCCGGCGCCGCCACCTTCGCGATGGAGGGGCCCACTGCGCCCGCGAAGAGCAGCATGTCCTCGGCCCAGCGGCGGAACCGATCCTGATAATCCATCGGTATGCCGAGGATCTCGCAGATCACCGAGGCCGGCAGCGGGAAGGCCACGTCCGCCATGAAATCCATCTCGCCCCGCGGCAGCGCCCGGTCGAGCAAGCCCGTCACGATGGTATCGACCCGCGGGCCCATCGACTCCGCCAGGCGCGGCGTGAATACTTTCATGATCAGCCCGCGCATGCGGGTGTGCTTCGGCGGATCGGTGAAGCCCAGCCAGTTCGAAACGTGATCGCCCAGCGGGCACATTTGCGTCCGCAACGGCTCCGGCATGGCATTCATGTTGAGCGAAATCCGGTCCGACGACAGCCGCGGATCGCGCAGGCCCGCCATCACGTCGTCATGCCGCGTGAGCAGCCAGCCATTGAGCGGCTCGCACCAATGCACCGGATCCTCGCGGCGCAGGCAATGGAACAGCGGATACGGATCGGCCAGCCGGCCCGCGCAATACCGGCGGTAGTCGTCCGATGCCTCGATCCGGTCCTTTCTCGTCACGGCGACCGAGTAAGGAGCGGGCGCAGGCCGTGACAAGCGACGAGTGGCGGAACTTCCGGCCTTGCGCGGCGTCGGTCAGTTGTTAAGCCCGAATCAGCGGTCCTTTCCGTCGCCCGCCCTCCCGGTTTCTCCCTTCTTTCCGTTCCCATGATCACGCAGCAGCTCACGCCCGAGCAGATCGCCTTTTATCACCAGAACGGCTACCTCCACATCCCCCGGGTTTTCACCCCGGCCGAGACGGACGAGCTGGCGTCCGAGCTGGATTGGATGATCGAAAAATGGGCGTGGCCTGACGCGAGTTGGACGGGCCCATGGCGGAAGGTCTACATGGACGCCGACACCGAGAAGAAATCGAAACTCGTCGGCATGCACGACCTGCAGTTCTATTCGGCGGCGTGGTCGCGGTGCGTCACCAATCCCAATCTGGTCCGCTGCATGGTCGACCTGCTCGGGAAGGATGTGGAGCTCCACCATACCACGATGCACGTCAAGCCGCCCGAAACCGGCCATCCGTTTCCGATGCATCAGGACAACGCGTTCTACGAACACACCGATGGTCGCTACGTGGACGTGCTCATGCATCTCGACAACACCCGCCATGAGAACGGCGAAATCCGCTTTCTGCCCGGCTCGCACAAGGCGGGCTACCTCCCGCACATCACCAAGACGCCCGACGGCCCCTGCACGCCGCACCTGCCGACGGACAAATACTCCCTCGACGACACCGTGCCCGTGCCCGCGTCCCGCGGCGATGTGGTCATTTTCAACATCTTCACGGTTCATGGCTCGCATTTGAACCAGACAAGCGAGGCACGGCGCTTGGTTCGCCTGGGCTATCGTCACGTCGAGAACGTGCAGCTCGCCGGACAGAGCAAGGGCCGGCCGGGCCTGATGGTCGCCGGCCGCCGGCCGCGCCGGACCGGGCAGGAGCTCTTCTCGACCGAGATGTTCACCGCCAACCCCGTGACGCCCCTGAAAAAGGACCCCGAGCCGGCGTTGACGCGCTGAGCCGGAATGATTTGGAAAACCCCAACTCCACCACCACTCCCATGAAAATTTTCACCGATGCCCAAGTGCGGGATTTCAACCGCGACGGCTTTCTGATCGTGCGCGGCAACTTCAATGAAGAGGAAATCACGCTGCTCGCTCGCGCCAGCCGCGAGGACAAGACGATGGACCAATCCGCGGCTTCGCGTGACGATGGCAAGGGCCAGCCGGTCCGCCTGGCGGCGTGGAATCACCCCGGCAACGGCATGTACGGGATGTTCGCGCGGTGCCGGCGGATCGTCGACGCCGTCGAGCAATTGCTGGAGGACGAGGTTTATCACTATCACTCCAAGATGATCCTGAAGGATGCCCGCACCGGCGGCGCCTGGGCGTGGCATCAGGACTACGGCTACTGGTATCAGAACGGCTGCCTTTATCCCGATTTTGTCAGTGTCAGCACGGCGGTGGACCCGGCGACCAAACTCAATGGCTGCATGCAGGTGCTGACGGGGTCGCACAAGATGGGCCGCGTGAACCACAATCTCACGGGCGAACAGGCCGGTGCGGACATGGAACGCGTGAACGAGGCGATGAAGCGCCTCCCGCTGTTCCACTGCGAAATGAATCCCGGCGACTCGCTCTACTTCCACGCGAACCTGTTGCACTGCTCGGCCGCAAACAATTCCGAGCATCCGCGCTGGTCGCTCATCAGCTGCTACAACACGAAGCACAACGACCCATACAAGGACTCGCATCACCCGCGCTACACGCCGCTCAGCAAGGTAGATGATTCCGAGGTGCTGCGCGCGGCCCGCGAACGCTTCAAGACCAACGGCGACGGCGGCGTGGAATTCGCGCCCTTCAACCGCACCGACAACAGCGCCCGCAGCCTCGCGAAGAAATAGGCTCGAGCGCAGTCGAGTCACAGTCATGAAAATCGAATTTTCCCGAGACAAGGTCAGCCCCGGGAAATCCTTCACGGGTGTGATCCTGCAGCAGGGCCGGGTTGAGCTGGATGCCGATTTTAGCGAGCAGACGGATAGCCTGCGGCGTTACCTCCTGGCGCATCCCGAGGCGCAGGATACGCTGGAAGGCATCAGCCGTTGCTGGCTGCCGCCAACAACCGCCGCGATCAGCCCGGCCCGGATCAAGGCCGCCGTCGACGCCCTGGTGGCGGAGGGCTTGATCGTGGAGGAGCGCCGCCCGGGCGGAAGTGTCTACCATCGGAAACGACCCGGGTCATAGACTGCGCGCCATCAGCTTCGGTCCAATCATCCATGATCTCCCCTCGTCACCTTCGCCGCCAGCCGCACCTGCGTGCTTTTCTTTTGCTCGTTTTGCCCTGTGCCATTCTCGCCTCTGCCGAGATGCGGACTGGCGCGGCGGCGATGACGGATTGGACGGACGATGCGCCCGGAGTCCAACGCTGGATCACGGTGGCTGACCTGCCCCCGCCCAATGCCACCAAATCAGCCAATGAGTCGGCGCGACTGCTGCAGCGCCCGGACGGCGCCTGGCCCAAGGTGCCGGAAGGATTCAAGGTCGACCAATTTGCCACGGGTTTGAAGGAGCCCCGCGTGATAGTGACCGCGCCCAACGGCGACCTCTTTGTGGCGGAGAGCGCGGCTAATCGCGTGCGCGTGCTGCGCGACACGAATGGCAACGGCAAGCCGGAGGTCAACGACGTGTTCGTAGGCGGACTGGACCGCCCCTTCGGGATTGCTTTCTACCCCGCCGGCCCCAATCCGCGCTACATTTACATCGCGAACACCGGTGCGGTCGTGCGCTTCCCTTATCGTTCGGGTGACCTCACGGTCACCGGGCCGGCGGAACAAATCCTGCCCCTCTCCGCCGGCGGCCATCTCACCGGCGGCGGGCACTGGACGCGGGACATCGTCTTTTCCCTCGATGGTCGCTCGCTCTTTGTCTCGATCGGCTCGAAATCCAACGACAGCGATGAAGCCGTCGAAGACAATCGCGCCCGCATTCTCCAGTGCGACCCCGACGGGCACAATCCGCGCGTCTATGCCTCGGGTATCCGCAATCCCGTGGGCTTGGCCATCGACCCGGCGACCGGAGCGCTCTGGACTTCGGTCAATGAGCGCGACGGGCTCGGCGACAATCTGCCACCCGACTACATCACTCGCGTCAAGGCCGGCGGCTTCTACGGCTGGCCCTGGTTTTACCTCGGCAACCACCCGGATCCCCGCCACCGCGGCAAACATCCCGAACTCGCCCCGCAGGTGCTCGTGCCCGATGTGCTGATCGCGGCGCACTCCGCCTCGCTCGACCTCGTGTTTTACGATGGCCGGCAGTTCCCCGTGCATTACCGCGGCAACATCTTTGCCGGCGAGCACGGATCGTGGAACCGCAGCCAGCGCACCGGCTACAAGGTCATCATGGTCCCCGTCAAGCCCGATGGCTCAGCGGACGGTTCCTACGAGGATTTCATGACCGGCTTCGTCACGCCCGAGGGCAGAGTCTGGGGACGCCCGGTCGGTGTCACCGTGGGCAAAAACGGCGAGCTCTTCGTGACCGACGACGGCTCCAACTCGATCTGGCGCGTCACCTATCCCGGCAAATAGGCAGCGAGCGGAGCAAGTGGGCGGACCCATCCCGCGTCCCACTATTTTTTCTTCTTCTGCAGCAGGGCAATCTGGGAGTTGGCGGCTTGGAGATCGGCCTGGAGCTGGGATACGCGACTGTTGGCCTCATCCAGCTTGGGCTGAAGGCTGGTGGCGGCGGTCCGAGATTCATCCAATTGCTTCTGCACCTGGGCTGCGCTCTTGTCGGCGGTGTCCGCCTGCGCCAGGTTCTTGGTCGCCTCGGCCTTGGCGTCGTCCAGCTGCTTCTGGAGCTGGGCGGACGCAGCTTTGGCCGCGTCCAGCTGGGTCTGATTATTGGCGGTTGCCGCCTTGGCTTCATTCAACGCCGTCTGGAGCTCGGACGATGACGCCTTGGCGTCATCCAGCTGCTTCTGGACTTGAGCGGTCGCGGCCTTGGCCGACTCCGCCTCCGACTTTGCCTGCTCCGTGTCGCCCTTGGCCTGGGCCAACTGGGCTTGGATTTCTGTTATGTTCGCGTTGTGCGAGCGAATCTTTGATGCGCCAACGGCGATGAGAACGATGATGATGACACCAAGGGTCGCGATTATGATCGCAGATCCTGAAGTCTTTTTCGAGGGGGGGGGTAGCGTTGTATCAGTCATGGGAATGCATGTTGCTCATCCGGAGATACCGAATGTTATCAGGTATTGACCCGGCAATATGCCAAAGGTGCCATGGCGCGACGCCATCAGCCGCCGGCGGACCCAATTCGAGGAGGGCTGCCAGCCAAGGGACGGCGCCCCAGCGTTCGGCGACTTCGGCTCCACCCCATGCCATCTTCATCTCCTTCACCCGTAGGTCGAGCCGGTCTTTATCGCACGGTGCAGTTGAGCAAGATCATCGATCCACGCACCGAGCGTCGTCGCTGCGTGCTTCGCTGCAAGCCCGTCGACGTCAATGGCGTGGTCGATTACCACACCGAGGTCGACCTGATCACCCATCTCGGCACCCACGTGGAGGCGCCGTTTCACCATGGCACGCTGACCAAGGATGTGACGGACCTGCCGGCCGATCATTTCATCGGCGGGGGGGTGTTGCTCAAGCTCGTCACCTGCGAGCCGAATGCCCTCATCACCGGGGCTGATCTCGATGCCGCCGACCGGGGCCGCGTGCGCCAAGACGATGTGCTTATCCGTGATTCCCGGTTTCACACCGAGCCGTTTACCCACGATCCCAACGACCAGCGGCCGCACCTTAGCCGCGAGTCGGCCGAGTGGTTCCTGGCCAAGGGCGTGAAAGCCGTGGGCTTTGGCGACGGCATCTGCATCGAGAAAAACGTCGAACACTGCGTGGCCTGCCACGACATCATGCTCGGGCACGACATTCTCCTCCTGGAAGTGCTCAAGAACATCGAGCTGCTGCAGGCGGAGGTCTTCCTCATCAGCTACCTGCCGCTCCCCATCAAGGGACTCGACTCGAGCCCGGTGAACATCCTGGCGCTGGAGAGCGTCCCTGGATTCTCGCCTGACGCACCATGAGCAGCCTGGCCGTCAAAGCGCTGGATTTCTACGAGGCCGAGTCGCCGCTGTCGCGACCGATTGCCGACGCCACCCACGAGATCCCGGCCATCCGCTTCCTGGTCGCGCGGCTGACGCTGGCCGACGGCACCGTCGGCGAGGGCTACCTGCTGGCCTTCCACTTCAGTCCCGAGGCAATCCGCGGCGCATTGGCCGACGTGCGGCCCCTGGCGCTCGGGCGCGAGGTCAGTGCGACGCGGCAGTTCAATCGTGCCTGCGATCAGGCGTTTGAATATTTTGGCGACACCGGTCTGCAGCGCTGGGCCCGCGGCATCGTGAATCTCGCGATGTGGGATGCGCAGGGTCGCCAGCTCGGTCGCCCGGTCTGGCAATTACTCGGCGGCAAAGCGCAACGCGTGCCCACCTACGGCAGCGGCGGATGGCTGTCCTATTCGCTCGACGAGCTGGTCGCCGAGGCGACCCGCTACGTGCGCCGCGGATTCACCGCGGTGAAACTGAAGGTCGGCTCGCCGGACCTCGAGCGCGACGTGGAACGAATCGCCAAGGTGCGCGAGGGCGTGGGGCCACAGGTGCGGGTGATGATCGATGCGAATCAGGGTCTGGACTATCCCACCGCCCTTGCGCTGGCGAGACGGGCTGAACCCCACGGCATCCATTGGTTCGAGGAACCCCTGCCGCACACCGATTTCGCCGGTTACGCGGCGCTGCGCCAGAATGCCCGCATGAAACTCGCCATGGGCGAGCGCGAGTATGACCTCGTCGCCCTGCGGGAACTGGCGACACGCCAGGCCCTCGACCTCTGGCAACCGGACATCCTCCGGCTCGGCGGCGTGGAGGGCTGGCTCGACTCGGCCGCGCTGGCTGCCGAGCATCAATTGCCCGTGCTGCCGCATTTCTACAAGGAGTATGACACGCCCCTCGCCTGCACCATCCCGCAAGCCTATGGCGTGGAGTCCTTCGACTGGGTCGATGGCCTCATCGATCGGCCGGTGCGCATCGAGAACGGGTATGCTTATCCCTCCGACGCGCCCGGCTGGGGATTTCGATTCAAGGACAACGCGCTCAAGGAACTGAAATTATGAAACCAAGGTTGAGCCGGTTGTTTTCGCTGCAAGGCATCACGGGCATTGTGACGGGCGGCTCAGAAGGGCTCGGCCTCGCCATTGCCGGTCGCCTCGCCGACGCCGGCGCGAGTGTGCAGGCGTTGAGCCGGACGGGTCGCCCGAAGGCCGGCGGACGCCATGCCGGCGTCACGCACCACGCGGTGGACGTCACTGACGGTCCGCGGCTGGCGGCGGCGGTCGCGCAAATCGGGCGGCGCCGCGGGCTGGATTTTGTGGTGCATTGTGCCGGCGTGACGGTCCGCGCCCCGTTCGCCAAAGGCACGGCCGCCGACTGGCGTCGCATTCAGGAAGTCAATGTCGTGGCGGCGGCGGAGCTGGCGCGCCACGCGCATCGCTTTCTCAGGAAATCCAAGCACCCGGGCCGGGTGCTTTTCATCTCGTCGATGGCCGCCCACCTCGGGTTTTCCGAAGTGGTGCCGTATGGCGCGAGCAAGGCCGCTGTACTCGGCCTGATGCGGGGCTTGGCGGTGGAATGGGCGGCCGATGGCATTCTGGTCAACTCGGTTGCACCCGGCTGGTTCCCCACGGCGCTGACGGCGCAGGTGATGGATGCCGGCCGGAAGGCAAAGATTCTCGCGCGCATGCCGCTGCACCGCTTCGGCCGGCCGGATGAATTGGCCGCCGCGGTGGTCTTCCTGCTGAGTCCTGCGGCCAGCTACATTACCGGCCACGATCTCGCGGTGGATGGGGGCGCCCTGGCCTTTGGATACTAGCCATCCGGGGCGGGCCGGGCCCAAACTTTCGGTTTGCCGGCGGCCGGCGGCCTGCGTTATTTGAAGGCCACGCTACAGGCCGCCTCGCACTTGCCCTCGGCCGGAGTTCGACAAACCCAACAAACGTCCTCAACCTCAGTCCTATTCGGGCGACAATTCCATAATGAGCCATACCTCAGCGAAAGAATCCACCGCCACTGCACACGAACGTGCGCCTCGTCTGGGGCCCATGCACTTGAGCCGGGCCAGCTTCTTTGCTGATTTCTACGTTTATCCGGCGCTGGCCGCCGGTTTCGTGGCGTTTGCGATCATCATGACGCCCCACCGCTGGCTGGCCGTGACCCTCGCCTGCTTCACCGGGATCGTCGTCTGGACTTTTGTCGAATACATCTTGCATCGCTATGTCCTCCACCATTTGACCTGGATCAAGGACCAGCACGCCAAGCATCACGATGACCAGATGGCGCTGATTGGCACCCCGACCTGGCTGAGCCTCGTCGCAATCCTCATCCTGGTGCTGGGTCCCGTGGCCACTTACACCGACATGGAAATCGCCTGCGGCTTCACGGCGGGCCTGATGCTGGGTTACCTTGGTTACACCCTGGCGCACTATGGCATTCATCATTGGAACGCCGGTCCGGCCAGCTATCTCTCCCGCCTGAAGCGGCGCCATGCGCTCCATCATCACTTCGATGACATGGGAAATTTTGGGGTATCCAACGGCTTTTGGGACTACGTTTTCGGGACCAACATCACTGTCCGCCGCGGCGAATCGCAGGCGCCTGATACCCATTAGGCGGGTCAGTCTCGGGCGTAACCCGGGATCCGGCTGACATCGACGTCATCGATCTGCGCGGGATCCAGAAATTGCTCCGCATAGCGCAGGTAAACGCGCTCGCGGACAAAAATCTCAAAGAGGTCGGGGTCCACATGGCCGTTGAGTTTCATCTGGCCGAGGATGTGCAGCGACTCGGTCAAAGTCTTGCCTTTCTTGTAGGGCCGATCACGGGCGGTCAGGGCCTCGAAGATGTCGGCGATACCCATGATGCGGGCCTGGACCGACATCTGGGCGCGGGTGAGGCCGCGCGGATAACCCATCCCGTCCATGCGCTCGTGGTGGCCGCCGGCGTATTCGGGCACGTTCTTGAGATCCCGCGGCCACGGCAGCGCCTCGAGCATCTTGATGGTGACCTCGATGTGGTGGTTGATGACTTTCCGCTCCGCCGCGGTCAGCGTGCCCGTGGAAATGGTGAGGTTCTCGATCTCGTCCGGGGTCAGCAGATCGACCTCCCGGCCGGCGGAATCCCGCCACCGGTACTTGCAGGAGATGTCGTGCACCCGCTCCCGGTCGGCGGGCGACATGGCTTCGCCGCCGATATTGCAGCGGTGGAGGAATTCGCGGTCCTGTTCGATCTCCTCAAGTCGGGCCCGGTGGGCCGCCTCGTCCTGCGACCTGAGCCGCGCAATTTCGGCGTCGCGCTTGATCACCTCGAAGCGCGTGTCTACGAGCGAAATCCGATCGTGAATGGTCTGCAGCTTCGTGGCCTTGTCCACCACGTGGACGGGCGTGGTGACCTTGCCGCAATCGTGCAGCAGGCTGGCGATCTTGAGTTCGTAACGGTCCTTGTCGGTCATGCGCCAGGGCGCGAGCGGTCCCGCCTGCGTCTGATGGGCCGCCTCGGCCAGCAACATCGTCAGCACCGGCACGCGGTGGCAGTGTCCGCCGGTATACGCCGACTTGTCGTCGATCGCCTCGTTGATAAGTTTGACGAAGGACTCGAACAGATTCTCGAGCTGCAGAATGAGGAGGCGGTTGGTCAGCGCGACCGCGGCCTGCGACGCCAGCGATCCGGCGAGGCGCTCATCGGTTTCACTGAAGGCCACGATCGCGCCGGTGGCCGGATCCTTGGCGTTGATCAGTTGCAAGACGCCGATGATGTCGCCCTCGTGATTCTTCATCGGCACGGTGAGGAACGACTGCGAGTGGTAGCCGGTGCGGGTGTCGAACGCCTTGGTGCCGGTGAAATCGAAGCCTTTCTCCCAATAGGCGTCGGCAATGTTGACCGTGCGATCCTTCAGCACCGCGTAGGCGGCGACCATCGATGTGTTCTCGCAGCCCGCGGCATCGTGCAAGGAAATCGGAGCAAAGGGGATCTTCACGCCCGTCGTTCCACCCATGGCAATCCCGAGCGAATCGGTGCGGATGATCTCAAAGTGCAGCGTGTCCTTGTCGCCAGCATGACGCCGGTAAAGTGTGCCCCCGTCGGCACGGGTGATCTGTTTGGCCGCGACCAGGATGGTCTCGAGCAGGCGGCCGAGGTCCTTCTCCTGCGAAAGCGCGATGCCGACTTCATTCAGTTCCGCGAGCCGCCGGATCAGCTCGGGAACGCCGGCCAGACTGGCGGTGCCATCCATTTGGCAAGGATGGAGCAACCGCGCGGCGGTTCAATGACGATCGGGAGCGGACCGGACTCAGTCCTTGGGCGCAACGCTCATGCCCCGCTCAATGCCTGTGCCCGAAACCACGGAGCAGATCGCCACCTTCTCTTTCACGCTGTCGACATGAATCACCGCCTTTTCCGTAAAACTGTTGTCCAGCACCTCGCCGGTACCCGGATCGCGCAGAACTTCGGCGGTTCCCACCTTGAAAATCTGACCTGGCGCGACGCCCTCGCGGGACCCGCGGTTGAAGTAGACCTGGTTGCCCTTGACGAGAATCACATTGCCCGTCCACGGCAGGGTCTCGAGCTGCTCGATGCAAAAGGCCACCGCCTCGTCAATCGCGGCCTCCATGGCCTTGCCCACATTGGTCTTCTTGAACGCGCCGATGTCGCCGTTGAAACCATGGTTGGAGAGGCCAACGCTCAGTCCGCTGCTCTTGACCTGGCCGACGACCTTTTTCGAGGCCTTCACCTGGCCCGTGGCGGAGTCGACGATGTAAATGACCGCATTGATCTCCGCCGTGCTGCTCTTGCCGCCGATGCGGACCCCGCCAAACCCAAAACCTCCGCCGCCCCCCTCGGTGCCGTCCGTAAAGTTGGTGATCTCGCCCTTAACCAACAGCTGCGCCGGCGTCATGTTGCCCATGACGGGCGCCTTGTCCCCGCCGGCGGCGCGACCGCTGGCCGCGAAGTCCTGCTCGCCCATGGCGGCCTGACGCATGTCGTTTTCGGCGATCACGATGAAACGCCCCGTGTTCTGCAGCGAATCGGTCATGACCGCGCCGAAGGTGTCGGACAGCGCGAACTGGCCCGAATAATTCGCGTGATTCTCGAACTTGGTAACGGTGATCGTGTAGCGCAGTCCGCCCTTGGCCGAAGGAGCGTTTTCAGCGCGAAGCGGCAGCAGGCTGGCGACCGTGATGAGAGCAAGAGCGGCGAGTCTTTTCATGAGTTCTTCCGAAGGCTAGGGGTTAAACGTGACGGCAGGAATTGAACTGCAAACCTGACTAGCGGCTGCCCGCCGCCGGGCAACAGCAAATCGGCCCCGCCCGCGGAGAAGATCAATGCGATCAATGGGGCAAAGATCAGCCACCCGGCTGGCACAGGCAGGAGGAGGTGATGGTCAAATCGGCCTGGGCCCAGACTTTCTTGAATTGGGCCCGCACCACGGCGGCCTCGCCGGCCTTGTGCTGGAGTGTGAGCGCCTCCGACAAACCAAAGAGCGACCAGCCGTTGCCGGGCACCCGGCCGAGATCGTCGCGATAAACCTGCTCCGCCTCGCCGTAGCGCCCGGCCTGCATCAACGTGGCACCGAGCGAGTGGCGCATGGGGATGAGCCAACCCGGCGGTTCGTCGTAATGGAGGGCATCCTCGGCCCTCACCGCGGCGCGGAGCTGGGTGAGACCGTCCTCCAACTTGCCCTTCCGGACGAGAATCTCGCCCTCCAGCATCGGCGTAACGACGGTGAAAATGACCTGGCAGGTGCTGTTGCCGGCGGACCAGTCAGTGGACACGGCCTTGGCGGCAGCGAGGTAAAGCGCCTGCTCCTGGCGGGCGACGGCGGTATCGCCCTTGGCGGCCAAGGCGACGCCGCGGGCGGCGTGCTGGAATGCATGTGTGAACGGCTGCGTGGCTGGGTGATCCGGCTCGGCCAGGATGTCATCCCAGCGCCCAAGGCGGACGAGCACTTCGAGCGACATCGCGAGGAAGGACTCGGCGGCGCTGCCGTAGTCCTGGAGAAAATCGGCCGGCAACCCGGCCGCCATCGCGCGGATGTGCTGGATCGCGAGCTCGCTTCGACCCGTCATCATCGCGGCGTAGGCGAGCATGTGCTCGTTGTGGGCAATGTAGGCGGGCAGAAAGCCGCGGGCCGGACCGAAAGCCGCGCGGAACTGCCGGTCGGCCTCAACGGCCTTGAGATTCGCGTCGATCGCGTCCTGCCAGCGCCCAACCCGAATGTAGATATGCGAGGGCATGTGGACATTGTGCGCGAGTCCGGGCTGGAGGCTGCGCATGCGGTCGGCGGCGGGAATGGCGCGCTCGGGATGCGGCGAGGCCTCAACGGCGTGGACGTAAAGGTGGTTGGCGAAGGGATGATTGAGGTCGAGTTTCAGCACGGCATCGAGCGTCGCCAAAATCTCCTCGGTGCCCGGCTGCGCCTGGCCCTCGAGGGTCCATTGATCCCACGGCCGGAGGTCCATCATGGCCTCGGCGAAAAACACGCCGGCGTCAGTATTGTCCGGGTGACGCTGCCAGACCGTGCGCATGGCGTCGGCATAGGCGCGGTCCAGCGCACTGCGGTCCTCCGGCTGGGGCTGGGCGTAGCGATGACTGAGCGCCTCGATCAGGTCGCGCTCGATCGGAGACGCATGGGGCGCGGCCGCCTGGGCCAGCGCGAGCTCGGACCACGCGAGCTCGGCGGCGGGCGGTGGCACGAAGGGGAAGTTGATGTGCGGACCGCTCGCCAGCGCGATACCCCAATGGACCATGGCGCAGCCCGGATCGAGGCGGGCAGCTTCCTGAAATGAGCGGATGGCGGCGCCGTGATTGAAGCCAAAGACAAACCGCAGGCCCTGGTCAAAGTAGCGCTGGGCCCCGGCGGAGGTCGTGGTGATCTTGAATGTATGGGTGCCCAGACCATCAAACAGGGGCACCGGGGTGGCGCCGCGGGCCGGGGTCCCGTTCAAAACCAGCGCAAACAGCAGGAAAAAACGACGGGCACGGAAGTTTTCATGGCTTCCGGTTTGAGAAATTTACCCAATAATGACGAGCCCACACCGGAGCGGCTCACCACGATTCGTGGCAAAAAGAGGGCTGCATCCCCGGATTTGCTGTCCAAGCTCGGACCAATGAGAAATCAGCCGATCATTATCCGGGGCCGGATCAAACTGAAGCATTTTGATCCCGGCTATTGCGCCGGCCTGGACAAGGGCCGGACCAAGGAACGGACCGCCCGCCTCGGCCGGCGGATCGATCACATGCAGCAGCTGCTTTACGCGAACTCCAGCCACGCCATCCTGCTCCTGTTTCAGGGCATGGACGCGAGCGGAAAAGACGGCTCGATCCGCACGGTGCTGCATCACGTGAATCCCGCCGGGGTCAAGGTAACGAACTTCAAAATGCCGTCCGAAGAGGAAAGCGCGCACGATTTTCTCTGGCGCATCCATCAAGCCGTTCCGCGGTATGGCAACATCGGCGTCTTCAACCGCTCGCACTATGAAGCCGTCCTGGCGGATCGCGTGCAGTCGATCGTCCCCCGGGAGATCTGGATCCAGCGCTACCGCCAGATCGTGGATTTTGAGCGCATGCTGACCGAGAATCGCGTGCTGCTGCTCAAGTTCTATCTTCACATCAGCCGCGAGGAACAGACGCGGCGCTTCCAGGAGCGGCTGGCGAATCCGCGCAAGCACTGGAAATTTTCCCATGCCGACATGAAGACCCGCCAGCATTGGGGCGATTATATTGAGGCCTATGACGACATGCTCAATGCCACCAGCCACGCCGAAGCCCGCTGGCATGTCGTCCCGGCGGACCGCAACTGGTATCGCGACTACGTGGTCGCCGCCGCCGTCGCGAAAGCACTGGAGGGGTTGGGCCTGAAGTGGCCCAAACTGAGGTCGGACCTCGCGAAAACCCGGATCAAGTAGGGACCGGTGGCACCGGCGGCTTCACGAAACAATACGAGTGATACCGGACCTCACCGCGCTGGAACGCGTGGTAGAGGCGCGACCCGGGAATACCGGCAAAATCCCGCCCGAGGGCATGCAGCCACTTTGGCAGTCGCCGCGTGACCAGGTCCTCCGAACGCTGCGCGTTCCGATCCAGACCGCGCAAGACCTCGGCGGAAATGACGCGCGATTGCACCAGCTCGAGGGGAGCCGACGCGAGCGCGTACTCCCATGCCGTCAGGTCGTCGCGAAAGCGGAAATCGGCATAGAGGAAATGCCCGCCGGGCCGCAAAACCCGCGAAACTTCATTCAGGAACTGGGGAAACGAGCCGTAACAATGCGAGGCCTCGATGCTGACCACGGCATCCACCGTCTCCGTTTCAATGGGCAGATTCTCCGCATCGCCCGGGACAAAGGCGAGCCCCTCGACCGCATGGCGCTGCTGGCAAAAGCGGATGCCGGCGGCGTTCCGATCGAGGCCGGTATAGGTGGACGGTCGCAAGATGCGCGCCAGATACGCCGCGCCACCTCCGTGCCCGCAGCTGATTTCCAGCACGTGTTTCCCGGTGAGCTCCACCTGCGTCGCGACGTGATGGTAGAGCTGGATGCAGGCGCGGTTGGGTTCGTCGTCTGGCGAAAGGGTCAGCCTCATGGGTGGCTCCGTCTCGAAACCATAGTTGAGAAACAACACTTCCTCGCCGCGCAGCCGCCGCGTGACGAAGGGATACCAGAGCCGCCAGAGCGCCGAACGCACGGCTCCGATGGAATAGAGATGTTGGAAAAGGGGCATGAGACCGGAACAAAGCCGAAATGCTACGGGTTATAGGCGAAAGGCGAGCTGCATTGACGGCTCTCCATCGTGCCCCACTCTTTCAATGAAACCGAGCCCGGGATTTCTTCCTCTTATGAATTTTCTCACTAAAATCATTTGCCTCGCGTCGATGCTCGCTGCGCCGGCATTTGCCGCTGAGGCGGTCTCCCCATCGCACCCGTGGGACACGAGCGCCTTGAACGTCGAAACCGGCGTCTTGTGGGAAATTGGCACGGGCACACCCTTTCCCTATCGGCTCATCGAGACCCAGTTCTCGTGGAAATCGGCGGAAATCTTCGGCCGGGTCTTTGCCGATGGCTCCCGCGTGATCCTCCGCCACCGCTTCGCCTTCATCGGCGCGGTGGTCCAGCAGGGACCGGAGTCGCATTACATCGCATTGTCCGCATCCCCCTCCATCGAATGGTGGAACGCCGCCGGCACTTGGTCCCTTTACGGCGGCTCCGGCGGCGGCTTCGGCATGGTCGACTCTCGCGGCATCAAGGGCGGTCAGGGCCAGGATTTCACCCTGAACTGGCTCATAAGGGGCGGGATCGAGCATGTCCTGGCGCACCACCAGCGGATCAGCGCCGGGATCATGTATCAGCACATGTCCAATGGCGGCCAGACCAAGCCCAACCCCGGGATCGACGCGCTCGGTTTCATGGTTGGTTATTCGTGGACGCACTAGGCCGATTTCGCTCGTGGCCGAGCCGTGGCAGGCAAACCAACCCATGAATGAGCCGCCGTCCCGCGATCCCCTGCACGGGATCACCCTTGAGCAACTCCTGACCGAGCTCGTCGCGCACCATGGCTGGGAGGAACTGGGCCAGCGGATCGACATCCGCTGCTTCAATTTCGACCCGAGCATCTCCTCGAGCCTGAAGTTCCTCCGCAAGACCCCGTGGGCGCGCACCAAGGTCGAGGCGCTGTATGTGCGCCTAAAGGCCTCCTGACCGGGCGTCACTCTTAAGCGCGAAAATGCAAAGTCGGGTGGTGGATCAGTTTGGTTCTCTCAGGGATCGTGCGGTCTTGGTAGATCGGGGTTTATCCCCGACAGATTTTCCCAGCCTGTCGGGCGTAAAGCCCGACCTACATCAAACCAACCCATTACCCAAAGTCGCAAAGGACGATTCTGATCGCCCGCCGAATCTTTGGATCGGACTTCGCGGTAAAATTTAATCCTCAAACCCGCCGACGCTCAGCGACTGGCCGTTGTGTTTCGGGCCCAGCCCGAGAATGAACGGCGCCGCGACCTTCGCCCACGCCTCCGCCTTCGGATAGCCGCCGGCGGAATCCGCCCAGCACGAGCGCAGCATGTCGGTGTCAATCACGCCGGGATTCAGGGGCACCGCCGCCATGCCGGCGGGCAACTCGGCCGCGAGGGCCTTGGTCAGTCCCTCGATGGCGAATTTGGTGGCGCAATATGGCGCCACCTCGGGCGACACGCTGCGGCCCCAGCCCGAGCTGAGATTCACGATCACCCCTTTCTTCGCCGCGACCATCGCCGGGACGAAGTGGCGGATCACGTTCGCCACGCCCCGCAGGTTCACGTCGACTACCTTGGTGAACTCGCGGTCGTCCTGCTCCCAGAGCGGCGACAAACGGTTCATCAGGCCGGCGTTGTTGATCAGGATGTCCGGCGGACTCCCCGCCTCGAGCACCTTGGCCGCCCAGAGCGCAACCTTGCTGTCGAGCGCCACGTCCACGACCGAGAAATCGTGCGGTGCGCCATGCGTCATCCGCAGATCAAAGACCGCCTCCCCACCGCGGCCGCAACCGAGCACGGTATGCCCATCGCGAATGAACTCCTCGGCCAGCGCGCGCCCCAGCCCGCGAGTCGCTCCCGTGATGACGATTTTCATGCGTCAGAAAGTAGCGAGTAGCGAGTAGTGGGTAGCGAGTAGAAAATACCGCGGCGTAGGTTGCGCGCTCGCCGCGTAACAGTCCGCGTTGTCCCGCCTACTTTGGGTCAAAGTTCACTCTGTTGCGCGACGAGCGCGCAACCTACCGCGACTGCAGGCTGAACTTGTTCAGGCCCGTCTTGCGGCAGGCATCCATCACGAAGGCGAGTTTCTTGAGCTGCGTGGTCTCGTCGGCCTTGATGAGCACCGGGATGTCCTTGTCCACATTGTGGACCTCCTCGAGCAGGCCGATGAGCCGTTCGTCCGTCACGTTCTTGCCGTTGAAGGAGACGACGCCGTCCTTGTCGATGCCGATGGTGACGGTGCCCTTGAATTCGTTCTTACCCGCCGTCTCGACCTTGGGCAGGGTGATGTTGAGCGTCTGGGCGGATTTGAACTGCATCGTGACGAACGCGAAAAAGATCAACATCACGAGCACGTCGATCAGGGGCACGAGGTTCAGCTCAGGCCGCCTGCGGCGCTTCTGGTAGAAGCCGCTCATGACGCCCGGCCGCGTTGGAGAATGCGCTCGAGAAGCACGTCGAGCTGCGCCGCGTAGTTCTCAATCTTCCGCTGCAGGTAGCCGCTGCCGACCAGCGAGGGAATCGCGATCGTCAGGCCGATGACGGTGGCGGACAGCGCCAGCGCCACGCCCTTGGTGAAGTTGACCGGATCCGGCAGGCCCGTGTCGGGCGCGATCTGGGAAAACACCTGCAACAGGCCGGTCACCGTGCCCGTGAGGCCGATGAGCGGCGCCGCCGCGTAGATGATGTCGAGATAGGGCACGCCGCGCTCCATGCGGTTGATCTCCAGGCGGGCGAACGCCTTCACGGCATCCTCGTCGTTCTTGTGCTCCTCGGAGAAATCCACAATGCGCGCCAGCACGGAGTGATGGCCTCCGACCAGCGGCTTGCCCGAGATGACGGCATCCACCAGGTCGTGGGGCATGACCGCGCTCTGGCGCAGCGCGTAGGCGCGCTCGCAAATAATGAACACCGCAACCGCGGAGCAAATGCCGAGTGGGTAAATGAGCAACCCGGCACCCTTGAAGACTTCAATCATGGCAATGGACATATGGATAGGGGAAAAGTCGTGGTTAAGACGCCGTCGAGGCGAAAAAGGTTCAGTTTATTTTTGCGGGGCAACCAGATAGGGCAAGCGGCTGGCAGTAGCGGCCACGGCCTCCCGACCTTCCAGCAGTTCCCCAATGGAATCCCAGCGGCCGTGCACCAGCGCCTCGCGAGCTGAGTCACGCATTGTCACCTTTGCCACCCGGCCTTCGTAGCGCATCTCACACGCAACCAAGTCGATCGTGATTTCCAACGCCGGATTGGCCGCGACGGCGGCCGCCAGCTGCGCAATATCGGCCCGCGTGGCAGTCACACAGGCGAGCCCGATGGTCGTGGCGTTGCCAAAAAATATCTCGGCATAGCTTTCGGCGACGACGGCGCGAAAGCCGAACTTCTGGATGGCCTGCGGGGCGTGCTCGCGCGAGCTGCCACAGCCGAAATTCGCGCCGGTCAGGAGGATCCGAGCCCCGCGAAAACGGACGTCGTCCAGCGGGTGAACCTGCCCGGCGGCGGTGGTGGCCTGGCGCGCGTCGAAGAACAGCCCCTCCCCCATCGCGTCAAACGTGATGGCCTTCAGGAAACGCGCGGGGATGATCCGGTCCGTGTCGAGGTCATTGCCCGGCACGGGCAGGCCGCGGCCGGTGATGCAGGTGATTTTCGCGAGGGCCATGGGCGTGCCTCAGTTCTTCACGCTGAAAACTTCCCGCGCGTCGGCGACGGCGCCGGTGACCGCGGCGGCGGCGACCATCAGCGGGCTCATCAGCAGCGTGCGGCCGGTCGGGCTGCCCTGCCGGCCCTTGAAGTTGCGGTTCGACGAGCTGGCGCAGAGCTCGTCGCCCACGAGTTTGTCGGGATTCATCGCGAGACACATTGAACAACCCGCCTCGCGCCAGTCAAAACCGGCGTCGCGAAACACGCGGTCAATGCCCAGCTCGGCACACAGTTTTCCGACAATCTGCGATCCGGGCACGGCGATGGCCTTCACTCCGGGGGCGACGCGCCGGCCGGGCAGATATTTTGCGACCTCCTTGAAGTCCGATAGGCGCGCGTTGGTGCAACTGCCCAGAAAGGCGACGTTGATCTTGGTGCCCTTGATCGGCGCCCCGGCCTGCAGCTTCATGTAGGCGAGCGCCTCCTCGATGGAGGCCTTTTCATCGACGGCCTTGGCTTGGGCCGGATCGGGAATCATTTCGTCGATGGCAATGCCCTGGCCGGGATTGATGCCCCACGTCACCGTGGGCGGAATGTCCCCGCCCTGAAGGGTCATAACGTCATCGTAGTGACAGCCCGGCTCGCTGGCGACCTCACGCCAGTGCGCCACCGCTTCATCCCACGCCGCGCCGGACGGCGCATAGGGCCGGCCCTTCAGGTAGGCGAAGGTCGTCTCGTCGGGATTCACATAGCCCACCCGCGCGCCACCCTCGATGGACATGTTGCAGACGGTCATGCGCTCTTCCATCGAGAAACGGTCAAACACCGCGCCGCCGTATTCGTAGGCGAAGCCCGTGCCGCCATTGACCCCCAGGGTGCGGATGAGGTGGAGAATGACGTCCTTCGCATACACGCCCGGGCCAAGCCGGCCCTCAACGTTGATGCGGCGGACCTTCAGCCGGCTGAGCGCCATTGTCTGCGTCGCCAGCACGTCGCGCACCTGGCTCGTGCCGATGCCCAGCGCGATCGCGCCAAACGCGCCGTGCGTGCTCGTGTGCGAGTCGCCGCAGGCAATGGTCGTGCCGGGCTGGGTGATGCCCTGCTCCGGGCCGACCATGTGGACGATGCCCTGCCGGCCGGAGGCGAGATCAAAATAGGTGATGCCGTGCTCCGCGCAATTCTTGCGCAGCGCCTTGATCATGGCGTCGGCCAGCGGGTCGCTGAACGGCTCGCTGCGCTGATCGGTCGGCACGATGTGGTCCACGGTCGCGAACGTGCGGTGGGGCATCGCCACCTTCAGCCCCAAGTCGCGCAGCATGGCAAAGGCCTGCGGGCTGGTCACCTCGTGGATCAGGTGCGTCCCGATGAGCAACTGGGTCTGCCCGTCCGCCAGCTGGCGGACAGCGTGGGCGGCCCAGACCTTCTCAAAGAGGTTTCGCGGGGAGGTGCGCATGATGCGAAGGGTTGACGGTGCAATGATTCAAAACCGGCGCAACAGGAAATGGCGTCACCGCGGGCGGGCCGGCCTTGGTCGGCGCAGGTCGCGCCCTCGGCGTGCCGTTAAACTTGCCTCAGTCTGGGTCGGTCAACAACAACGACTTCGACCTGCTTGGGCGGCCCCCCTCTACCAATTTCGACTCAGGTTGCCGCGCTTGAGCACGTGGTACACGCCCGCCTCCGCCTCCAATCTGAGTCGCCGCGCCATGCCGGACTCTACTGCCCACCGCCTAGCCGGAAACAGGCATCCACGGTTATTTCCGCTACCAGCCCCAAGCCCCAAACCCTGACCCCGTTTCAAGTTTTCGCTCCGCGCTATGGTTTGACGCGTGGGTTCACTTTATCCTCGCCTGAAAGACCGTTGCTGACCCCTTCCTCCGTCCCTGTGGGGTTCACTTCCGGAGGACGATTCTTGGGCGGCGCACACTCCTGAATATTTCTCGGACGGTCTCCAGATTGGAGGCATCTCGATACTCGATGATAATGACCAGATAGCCAGGTACCTCTTCGTACGGAATATATAGTCGCGCTTTGTTTCCGAACCTCGCAGATCCATCTTTTGATGGTTTCTCAAGAGAAAACTCGGCAAGCCTTCCTCCGAGCTTCCAGATTTCCTCGTTTGGCGCCAGTGACCGTTGATTCCTCCGTTTTTCCTTTAGTTTCGCCAAGGCCTTCCTCGCATCGTCTTGGCCAAAGCCTAAACCAAAGACCTCATCGAAATTGAGATGCATGGCGTCGCCTGAATATCCGCCGCCATTTGAATCAATCCCGGATTCTCCTACCTTAACCCAATCGCTTGGAATCTTAAACCTAGGGCCGTGATCTACCTGCTGCCATTCGGCCACCGGTGAGATTTCACGCTCCACCCTGTGAACGGAAACGCCAGAGCTGCATGAGGACAGCAAAAATGCGCCGATCAAAACGCCCAAGGAAGGCCATAGCAGGGGAGGCCATAGCAGGGGGTCAGGCTTTGGGGTTTGGGGTCTAGTTGATGAGGCTGAGCAACGCGGCCAAGCCGAAGGGGTCCCTAACTTTTGTAGCCTAATGTTAATAGCTTGGTGTATGACTTATCGCACCGGTGGCGCGAGCGGTTTCAGCTCCTTGAACAGCTTGTTAAACTCCCCTTCCAGCTGACTGCCCGGCGGTACGAAGAGTTTGGCGCGGGCCCGCTCAGCCGCTTGGCGCGCCTCGGCCGGCCGGCCGAGCTGCACCAGATGTTGCACGAACAGGCTCACGATCCGGTCGTAGAAATCGATGCCCGCCCCGCGCCCCATCGTGTCCACCAAATCATTATAGATCCGGGTGCTCTCGGCCAGCGGCTGCGAGGCCATCGCCTGCTCCAACTTGTCCCGCGCCTGCAGCAAGGCGAGATCGCGGCGCGCCAGCCCATTCTTGGCCAAGACCCGCTGCTCCTCGAAATCCGCCGCGCTCAACTGCCCCCGCCCCCGCAGGCTGCGGCAAAGCTGGCCGGAAAAGGCCGCCTCCAGGTCCGGATAGCGCCCAAACGCCGCCACCGCCTGGTACAGCGTGGCCTCGATCAGCTTCGGCTTATCGCCTTGCGCCCGTTGCGCGTCCAGCAGCGTGGCCCAGGCGTCGAGGTTGCGGCGTTCGAAGTTGAGCGCCTTCCAAGCGGCGCGGATGGCCGCGGCATTTTCGCGCGCGCGCAGATAGTCCGCGGCGAATTCCTGATGAATGCTTGACGAGCGGAAGGCCGGCAAGGCCCGGAACCGCTCGCTCAGGAATTGCAGTTCGTGGTCCGAGATCTCCCCCCAGGTCTGCGGATCGCGCGCGTAACCGGTCACGAAGCGCTGTTCGCCAAACCGGCCGGCGTTGAGCTGCCACTGCCGGTTGCCATCGAGATAACCAAACCACGCGTGCCGCCCATCCATGCCCGCGCCGCGAAACAGCAGCGTGGGCACGCCGCGGGCCTTGCCAATCTGCGCCGCAAAATAGGCCTGGTCCACGCAGATGCCCCCGATGCGCAGGATCGCGGCCAGCGTGTAATCTCCGTCGGGCCAGACATAGAGCTCTTTTTGCGCGCGGTCGATGCGGTACCGGATCGTCGTATAGGCGTTTGCCAGCTGGTTGAGCGGGATATCGACGTTCCTTTGGGACCACTCGAGCTCGGCAAAAGGCGCCGCGGCATCCACGACGAACTTGAGCTCGTCCGCCCGCAGACTCGCAATCCGGAGGTAAGTGCGATCGAGCTGGTCCTGCCGGATCCACCAGTCAAACGCATCCGCCGCGGCGGGCAGTTGCCGGGCGCGCGACGCGAAGTCCGCCTGGCCGTGCGGCCAGTCCGGCGGTGGCGGCAGATCGTAGACCACCGCAATCGCGAGCGCGAGGTTGGCATACCTTGCGAACCGAGCCGGATCGCCGTGATGCAGATCGTTGAGGATCTGAAACACCTCCGGCAGGTAGTCCACCGGCGAGACCAGGGAAAAGAACTCGCCGGAAAACTCCACGTTGCCGATCAGCCACGTTTGCAGTTCCGGCGAAAGCTCCAGGCCGAGCCGCTGCTTGCGCGACGCGTAACGCCGGGGCAGGTTGGCATGCACCACGCGCGCCGATTCCATTTCCTTTATCCAGCCGGGAATGAAGTGCATCTCGGTCTCCGCGAACAGCTCCGACCACCGATAGACGTAATACCAGCGCTCGGCGGCGGGCAGCCGGCCTTTTTCGTAGGCGCGCCGCGCCGCGGTCCGAAACATGGGCGTCAATGCCTCCCAGCCGGCTTGGTTTGCATAGGCGGCAAACTCCCCGAGGCGCGACGCCGTGGGCGGCTGCAGCATTTCGCCTTCGCCGAGCGGCAGGAAATGCTGCGCCCCCAGCCGTCCGCCGGTCAGCAGCAGCAGCACGACAGCGACGCGCAGGAGGGCCATGGCCGGAAATCGAATCCCCGTCGTCCCCGTTGCCAAATGAAAAACCCGGTCCGTGGGCATCGGGCCGGGTTGGGCAAAAGGCGGCGGCAAGACCACCCGTCGGCTCAGGGCGCCACGCCGGTGTCGGGCGTGGGCGTCTTCTGCTTGAAGATCAGCTTGTCACCCTCGCGGGCGACGAGACAGGGCTCGCCGTCCTTCACGTCGCCGCGCAGGATGGCCTCCGCGAGCGGGTCCTCGAGATAGTGCTCGACCGCCCGGCGCAGCGGACGCGCGCCGTATTTCTCGTCGTAGCCCTTCTCGATGAGGAGCGCCTTTGCCTCCGGAGTGAACTCGAGGGCGATCTTGCGCCCGGCGATGCGCTTCGCAAAGTTCGCCGTTTCCAGTTCGACGATCTTGGTGAGATCGTCCCGGTCGAGCGGACGGAAAAAGGTGATGTCCGAAATGCGGTTGAGGAACTCCGGCTTGAAGACCCGCTTGGCCTCCTCGAGCACCTTCTCGCGCATTTTTTCCGCGTCATTGAAATTAATCGCGGCCGCGCCGAAGCCCATCGAGGTCTGGCGCTGCAGGAGCTGCGCGCCGACGTTGCTCGTCATGATGATGATGGTGTTGCGGAAATCCACCGAGCGGCCGAGTGAATCGGTCAGCCGGCCGTCCTCGAGAATCTGCAGCAGGATCTGGATGACATCCGGGTGCGCCTTCTCCACCTCGTCGAACAGGACCACGGCGTAGGGTTTGCGCCGCACGGCCTCGGTCAGCTGGCCGCCCTCGTCGTAACCGACATAGCCGGGAGGCGAGCCGACGAGGCGCGAGACCGAAAATTTCTCCATGTATTCCGACATGTCGATCTGGATGATCGCGTCCTGGTTGCCGAACATCTGCGCGGCGAGCTGCTTGGCGAGCATGGTCTTGCCCACGCCCGTGGGGCCGACGAACAGGAACGAGCCGATCGGGCGGCGCGGATCCTTCAGGTCGGCGCGCGAGCGGCGCAGGGCCCGGGCCACCGCGCTGCAGGCGACGTCCTGGCCGATGACGGCCCGCTGCAATTCACCCTCCATGGAGAGGAGCTTTTCGCTCTCCTTCTTTTCCATGCGGTTGAGCGGAATGCCGGTCCAGTCGGCGACGACCTGCATCATCAGGTATTCGTCGATGGGGACGCGTTTTTCCTCGCGGGCCTTTTTCCATTCCGCGGTAATTTGCTCCTGCTTGGCGCGAAGCTGCTTTTCCTGGTCGCGGAACTTGGCCGCCTCCTCGAAATGCTGGTCGGCAATGGCCTTTTCCTTCTGCGCGCAGACGGCCTCGATCTCCTTCGTCATGTTCTCGACGACGGGCGGGCGCGTCAGGGCGCCGATGCGGGCGCGGGAGCCGGCCTCGTCCATCACGTCGATCGCCTTGTCGGGCAGGAAACGCCCGGTGATGTAGCGGTCGGAAAGCTTGGCGGCGGCCTCGAGCGACTTGTCGTCGAAGGTGGCCTTGTGGTGGTCCTCATACTTCGAGCGGATGCCCTTGAGGATCAGGATCGTGTCCTCGACGGACGGCGCCTCGACCTTCACGGACTGGAAACGGCGGTCGAGGGCGGAGTCCTTCTCGATGTATTTGCGGTATTCGTTGAGCGTGGTCGCACCGACGCACTGCAGCTCGCCGCGGGAGAGCGCGGGCTTGAAGATGTTCGACGCGTCCATGGCGCCCTCGGCGGCGCCGGCGCCGACGATGGTGTGCAGCTCATCGATGAAGAGGATGATGTTCTTGGCACGCTTGATCTCGTCCATCACGGCCTTGATGCGCTCCTCGAACTGGCCGCGGTATTTGGTGCCCGCGACCATCAGGGCGAGATCGAGGGTGATGACCTTCTTTTCCGCGAGGATCTCGGGCACATTGCCGGCCACGATTTCCTGCGCGAGACCCTCGACGATGGCGGTCTTGCCCACGCCGGCCTCGCCGATGAGCACGGGATTGTTCTTGGTGCGGCGGCAGAGAATTTGGATGACGCGGCGGATTTCGTTCTTCCGGCCGATGACGGGGTCCATCTCGCTCTTGCGTGCGAGCTCGGTGAGGTCGCGGCCAAACGCCTTGAGGGCGGGCGTCTTGACCTCCTTTTTGTCCTCCGGCAGGGCGCCGGGGCGCTGCGGGCCGCCGGCGGCAGCTTCCTCGCTCCCGCCCTGTTCACCGGCGGAAAACTGCGGGTCAAGTTCGCGGAGAATCTCGCTGCGGGTCCGCTCGATGTCGATGTCGAGCGACTTGAGCACGCGGGCGGCCACGCCCTCGCCCTCGCGCAACAGGCCGAGGAGAATGTGCTCCGTGCCGACGTAGGAGTGGTTGAGGGTCTTGGCTTCCTTGCCGGCGAGCGCGAGGACCTTCTTCACGCGGGGCGTGTAAGGGATGCTGCCCTGGGCCTTCGTCTCCTGGCCGGTGCCAACCTGCTTTTCCACGGCGGCGCGCACGGTCTCAAGGTCGAGGCCCATCTTCTGCAGCACGCTCACGGCGACGCCCTGCCCGAGCTTGATCAGCCCGAGCAGGATGTGCTCCGTGCCCACATAGTTGTGGTGGAAGCGGTCGGCTTCCTTGCGGGCCAGCGCGAGGACTTGCTGCGCCCGCGGCGTAAAGTTGTTCATCGGCTCTTGGGACATGGGAGGTGAGTAGAGGGAGGATTAATTCGGTCCGTCGGAAGACAGAGTAAAGTTGGGTTTCGAAAAATTTGCAAACTCGCCGCGCAGTCGGCCGGCCCGGAGCAGGTCGCGCTGGCCCGGCTCGAATTCCCCGCGCTGCGCGTGCTGCAGGTGCCCGGGCTGCGCCTCGATCAGGAGGCGGTCGATCACGCAGCGCTTCGCGTCGGGAAACACGCCGAGGTCGATGCCGAGCCGGATGAGCGAGAGCAGGTTCATCGCCTCGCTGGAGCTGAGCACGTGGCCGTTTTGCAGGATGCCGAAGGCGCGGCCGATCTTGTCGAAGATCTTGTTGGCATCCGCCTCCAGCAGTTTCTGCCGGGCGTTCAGCTCATGCTCGATGATCGTGTTGAGCACACTGCCGAGGCGCTTGATGATGCCCTCCTCGGACTCGCCGAGCGTCGTCTGGTTGGAAATCTGGAAGATGCTGCCGCTGGCGTCGGAGCCCTCGCCAAAGAGGCCGCGGACGACCATGCCGAGCTGGTTCACGGCCCGGACCACCTTTTCCATCTGGCTGGCGATGACCAGCGCCGGCAGGTGCATCATCGCCGAGGCGCGCATGGCCGTGCCCAGGTTGGTCGGGCACGCGGTCAGGTAACCGAGCGTGGGCGAAAAGGCGTAGTCGAGCCGCTCCTCGAGCGCGGAGTCGAGCTCATTGATCGCGGCCCAGGTCTTCTTGAGCTGAAAGCCCGAGCGCAGCACCTGAATGCGGAGATGGTCCTCCTCGTTGATCATCACGGAGAACGCCTGGTCGCGGCTGATGACCACGCCGGCGCCGGTCTTCGCGCCGCTCAACTCGCGGCTGATCAGATGGCGCTCCACGAGGATCTGCTTCTCGAGGTCGGTGAGCTCGTCGACGTTGATGCTGAGGCTGCGCTTCATCGGCGCGGTCGCCCCGACGGCCTCGCGGCAGATCGCGAGCACTTCCTCGCGCTGGGCGGGCTTGGCCCAGCCGGGAAAGGAGTTCCCCGCGAGATTGCGCGCCAGGCGGACGCGCGTCATCAGCACGATCGCGGTCTTGCTGCTCGCGGCATCGGTCAGCTCGGATGGGCTCTCGATGAGCGACGAGATCGTCATGGGCTCAACGCGCCGGTTTTTGCCCGACGGAGTGTTTGACTTGGTTGATTTCATCGCGGGTGCGGGCGGCGTCTTCGTAGCGCTCGGACTTGATGGCCTCGGAGAGGTCGGTCTCGAGCTTGGTCAGCCGGTCGTAGAGGGATTTTCGGGCGAGCGCCTTCTGCGGGACCTTGCCGGTGTGCGCCGTGCCCTTGTGCATCGTGTCCAGCATGGGCTCGATGATCGAGCTGAAGATGTCATAACACGCCGGGCAGCCAAAGCGGCCGTGCTTCTTGAAGTCGTTCTGGGTGAACCCGCATTGCTCGCAGCGCACCCCGGTCGCCGCCGGCTCGGGGTTGAGCGAGGCCTTGAGCAGCAGGTCGGCGAGCGAGAAGCCGCTCGGGTCGGTCACGCCCTTGGCCTGCGCGCATTCCTCGCACAGGTCCACCTTGTGCACCTTGTTGTTCACGATCTGCGTGAGGTGCACGGTGGCGGGCTTGGTGCAAAGGTCGCATTTGAGCGGATTGGCCATGGGAGAGAGATAGTTACCTGCAGGCACTATGCCACAGTCGCGCACGCTGGCAAGCGCGGGTGCAGGTTGAAACCGCTGCGTCGGTCCGTCCCGGTAGCGGATTATTTACGGACAGGATGTCGCGCACCGGGCTTACCGGACTTTGCGTTGCGAGCGTGAATCCCTCAAATCCGCGTGCCCTCGACCAGCACCCGGCGCCGGAAGGCCGCCAGCACCTTCTGCGTAATCGGGCCGGGCTTGCCGGTGCCGATCACGCGGCCGTCGAGTTTCACCACCGGAATCACCTCCGCACCCGAGCCGGTGAGGAAGCATTCGTCGGCCACCCAGACATCGTAGCGGGTCATGTCCGCCTCGCGGATGGGCACGCCCAGTTCCTGTGCGATCGAAAAGATCGTCGAGCGGGTGATGCCCTTGAGCGCGCCTTGCGACGTGGCCGGCGTGATCAGCTCTCCCTTGTGGACGATGAAGACATTGTCCGCCGTGCACTCGGCGATGAAGCCCTGGTCGTTGAGCATGATCGCCTCGAGCGCGCCGAACTGCTTCGCCTCAATCTTGGCGAGGATGTTGTTGAGATAGTTCAGCGACTTGATCGTGGGCGGCAGCGCGGCGGGATTGATGCGGCGCGTCGGCACGGTGACGATGGCGAGGCCGTTGTCGTAATGCTCCTTCGGGTAAAGCGAGATCTTGGTGGCGATGATGAAGAGCGAAGGCTTCGCGCACAGCCAGGGCGCCAGGCCGAGGTCGCCCACGCCGCGTGTGACGACGAGCCGGATGTAGGCGTCGGTCAGCCCATTCTGGCGGCAGGTTTCGCAGGTCGCATCGCTCAGTTCTTTGCGCGAGAGCGGCATTTGCAGCAAAATGGCCTTCGCGGAGTATTCGAGCCGCTCCAGATGCTCCTCGAGCCGGAAAATATTCCCGCCGTAGAGCCGGATGCCCTCGAAAATGCCGTCGCCGTAGAGGAGTCCGTGGTCAAACACGGAGACCTTGGCCTCGGCTTCGTCGACGAATTTGCCATCCAGGTAAATCTTCATGACCCGCCATGCTAGGTCAGGATGCAAAGTCTTGTCGAGTCCTGCGCGGAATTTCTGCCCGCGCCGGATGCCATGTGTAAAGTCAACTGTCCGTACCCCCATTCCCATGTCCACCCCCACCCGCCCCCGCCGCGCCGGTTTCACCCTGATCGAGTTGCTGACCGTGATTGCGATCATCGGGATTCTGGCCGCCATCATCATCCCCACGGTCGGCACGGTGCGCGAAAAAGCCCAGCGCACCGTCGACGCCAGCAACCTCCGCGAGATCGCGAAGGCCGCCATGATCTACGCCAGCGACAACAACGACCGGCTGCCCGACCCCGCCGTCCTGCAGGAGCAGGGTGTCATCACCGCGGCGTCGCCCGCCTATCTTTGGCCCGCCATTCTCGCGCGCAACGGCCTGCTGAGCGACCCCACCTTCTATTTCGCCAAGAATGACCCCCTCTTCAACGGCACCTATCCCGACGCCATCATTGCCCGGACCGACGCCACCCGGCGCTCGCTCGATCCGACGTTCACGGTCAACGCCGCGCTGAGCTGGGAGTTCGTCGGCGGCCTGGAAATGGGCGACCCCGCCAGCACGCCCATCGCCTTCACGCGCGGCCTGACCGCCAATGGGACCTGGGACGCCGCCCGCGGTGTCTACAAGGAAACGGGCGGGTATGTCGTCTTTCTCGGCGGCAACGTCGTCTTCTATTCGGACACGATCCAAAAATTTGTCTCCAACAGCTCGGGCCGGCTGGTCGACAGTGTCCTCCAAGCCATCCCGGCCGGCAGCAGCAATCCGGCCCGGGTATATGCGACGGCCAGCGGGGGTCTGGGCACTCCCAACGGCACGCCCGCCGAGACCGGACCCTGAACAGGCCATGCAATGACCCGAGAATCCGAAGGTAGGGCGCGACCGCTGGGCGCGCCGCGGCCGGTAAGCCATGCGGCATGATCGGCGGGCCCAGCGGTCCCGCCCTACCCCAACCGCCCAGTCCTTTCCGGCGCCTTTTTCGGCGGGCCTATTTCCCGCTTCCCCCGGCGCGCCGAGGACGTCAACCTCTCCGGCCCGCATGATGACCGCCGCGCCCGCCCGCTCTGAGCCCATCGACCGGGCCTCCAGTCCCACGTATGTCGTCGGCCACAAGAACCCCGACGCCGACGCCATTTGCTCCGCCATCGCCTATGCGGCCTACAAGGCCCAACGCGGCGATCCCGGCTATGTCGCCGCGCGATGCGGCAACTCGAACGCCCGCATCGACACCATCCTCGCGCGCTTCCACCAACCGCTGCCGCTCTATCTCAGCGACGTCAGCCCGCGCGTCCGCGATCTCATGGCCGCCGAGGTCATCTCGGTGGCGGAGAACGCCACCTGTGCCGAGGCGCTGGAGCTGATTGACCGCCACGACATCCGCCTGCTGCCCGTGATCTCCCCGCGCCGCGGCGTCGTCGGCACCGTTTCGCTCGCCGCGCTCGGCAGCAATTTCATCCCGCGCGCCCATGAGCCACGTCTCATGCGGCAGGTAAAAACCTCGCTCGCCAACATCTCCCGCGCCCTGCGCGCCCGCCCGCTCCACCTCGTGGGCGGGCGCAAGATCGAGGAGCTCTATATCCGCCTCGGCACGATGGACATCCGGTCCTTCTGGAGCATTTCCGAGCGCGAGAAGATCCCTGCCAGCCAGTCAATCATCATCGTCGGCGACCGCCGCGACGTGCAAAAACGCCCGATCGAGCTCGGTATCCGCGCCCTCGTTATCACCAGCAACCTCGAGGTCGAACCCGAGATCGTCGAGCTCGCCAAGGCCAGGGACGTCAGCCTCATCATCAGCCCCTACGACTCGGCCACCACCGCGTGGGTTGTCCGCACGGCCTCCACCATGGAGCGCGTGATCGAGCGCAAATTCACCACGATCAGCGCCGACGCCCGGCTCACCGATGCCCGCAAGAAATTTGCCGCCGGTTCGCCCCATGCCTTGCTGGTCACGGACGATGAGGGCGCGCTGCAAGGCATCCTTACCAAGAGCGACCTGCTCAAGCCCGTGCGCACCCGCCTCGTGCTCGTCGACCACAACGAGGTCACCCAGGCCGTCCCGGGTGCGGAAGAGGTCATCATCACGGAGATCATCGACCATCACCGCCTTGGCTCACTCAACACGCAGCAACCCATCCTCTTCATCAACGAGCCCGTCGGCTCGACGTGCACCATTGTCGCCGATCTCTTCCGGCGCGAAGGCCTCACACCGTCGCCCGAGATTGCCGGCATCATGATGGCGGGACTCATCTCCGACACGCTCATGCTCGTCAGCCCGACGACCACGCCGAAGGACGGCTCGATCCTCGCCTGGCTGGCCAAGATCGCCGGGGTCGACGCCCAGAAGCTCGCCGATGAGATTTTCAGCTCCGGCTCGGTCATCCTCGCCAATCCGCCGGCCAAGGTCGTCCGGTCCGATTTCAAGATTTACGAGGAGGAAGGCGTGCGCTTCTCGGTCTCGCAGGTCGAGGAGCTCGGTTTTGGCAATTTCTGGCAGCATGCGCCGCCGATCGCCGCGGCCCTGCAGGATCTGCGCACCGACGAGCGCCTCGCGTTTGCCTGCCTGCTCGTGACCGACATCAACACCCAGAACTCACTCATGCTGGTGAAGGCCGACGAGGGTCTCATCCGGCGCATTTCCTTCGCCCACGTGGAGCAGGACGAGATCTTCGACCTGCCGGGCATTGTCAGCCGCAAAAAGCAGCTCATCCCCTATCTCGGCAGCCTGCTCCGGGAGATGGCCGCCGATGGCGCCCCGCCCACCCCGGCCGGCATGTCCACGGCGCCGTTCCGCCGGAAGAAATCGTGATGGCCAAGGTAGGTTGCGCGCTAGCGCGCAACGGATTTAGATGCTCTAGGAACGGTGCCTTGTCGCGGGAAGTCGCATGAGCGAATCCTACGCCAACCATTCAGGAAAGGGTCGACCCAAGTCGGTCAAACCTTCGAACCATGCCCATTCCTCCGGGCAGCAATAAAACCATGGCCACGATCCTTCGGCGGGAATCAAATTTTCCCTATATGGATTCATCCAGATGTAGCGAATCGTCGCCTCGATCGAATCACCAGGTCGCAGGCGGTGGTCATAGAAATTATCCTGCCAGGTCGCCGACTTCTCCCGTAAGAGGGGCTTCGCCCTGACTTTAAGCCCTGCAATGCTCTGGGCGAGCGTCAGGCGAACGCCCAAGGCAAAAAGCAAGTGCAGGTGATCGGGCATCACGGTGATGCAGCGCAACGTCCAGACTTCCTCGGAGGTCATGAGATGTGCCTCGGCGAGGACAAGCTGGGCGATATCGGGTATGAGCTTGGGCTCCCGTTGCGTGACACAAATGGTCACAAAAAAGCTCACCCCTGGCGCGGAGCTGCGGCCACGACGCAAGGCATTGGGACCCGTGTTGCGTTTTGATTCCGGCATGTAGCGCAACTGCTGCGATGAAACGACCTACGGCGGCAGAGTCCAGCGATTGGAGTGTTGATGATTTGCAATCCGAAATCGTTGCGCGCAAGCGCGCAACCTACGGCTAGCACCACAGCCACCGCCACAAATTGTGGCGTTGCCTCGCACCCGCGAGCCCCACAATTTGCCGCGTTATGACCGACGAGCCCAACGCCGCCGCGCCCGCCCCCAGTGACTTCATCCGCGACATTGTCGCGCAGGATGTCGCGGCCAAACGCTATGCGAAGATCGTCACGCGCTTCCCGCCCGAGCCCAACGGCTACCTGCACATCGGCCACGCCAAGGCCATTTGCATCGATTTCGGCATCGCCAGGGAAAACAACGGCCAGTGCAACCTCCGGATGGACGACACCAACCCGGCCAAGGAGGAGGTCGAGTATGTCGACGCCATTGTGGCGGACATCAAGTGGCTGATCGCGGGCTGGGCCGACCATTGCCTCGGCTTCAAGCCCAAGGGCGCAACTCCGGCCGCACAGATGGTCAATGGCCAGTCTGACTGCCACCTTGCCGCTGCTGCACTGGGCGCCGGGCTCGCGCAAGCGGAGCCTTTTTTTGCCAGCGATTATTTCGCGCAGCTGCACGCCTACGCGGTCAGGCTGATCGAGCGCGGCAAGGCCTACGTCTGTGATCTCTCGGCGAAAGAGACCGACGAATATCGCGGCAGCCCCGATCGGCCCGGCAAGGACAGCCCCTTTCGCCACCGCTCGGTCGCGGAGAATCTCGCCCTGTTTGCGCGCATGAAGGCCGGCGAGTTTCCCGATGGCGCGCGCTCCTTGCGCGCCAGGATCGACATGGCGTCGCCCAACATGTGGCTGCGCGACCCGTTGCTTTACCGCATCCGCCACATCGCCCATCACCACACCGGCGACGCGTGGTGCATCTACCCGCTCTACGATTACGCCCACTGCCTCAGCGATTACCTCGAGGGGGTCACCCACAGCCTGTGCTCGCTCGAGTTCACCGATCATCGGCCGCTCTACGACTGGGTGCTGGAGAATCTCGCTCTGCCGCGCCCCCTGCCGCACCAATACGAATTCTCCAAACTCCGGCCCACTTACACGCTCGTTTCCAAGCGCAAGCTGACCCAGCTCGTCTCCGAGGGGGTGAGCGGCGGCTGGCTCACGGGCTGGGACGATCCGCGCCTGCCCACAATCAGCGGTATCCGCCGGCGCGGCGTGCCCGCGAGCGCGGTGCGCCGCTTCGCCATCGGAGCCGGCGTGACCAAATTCATCAGCACGACCGAGATTGCCGTGTTTGAGCATGCAATTCGCGAGGAACTCAATCTGACGGCGCAGCGCCGTCTCGCTGTGCTCCGACCGATCAGGCTCGTGCTCACCAACATCCCCGCCGATGAAAAGCTCGAGTGCGCCGCGACGAATGATCCGCAGTCGGAAGCACCCACCACCCGCACGATCCATCTCACCCGCGAAGTCTTGATCGAGAGCGATGATTTTGCCGAGGTGCCGCCGCCCAAATATTTCCGCCTGAAGCCCGGCGGCGAAGTGAGGCTCAAATACGCCTGCATCATCAAGTGCGACGAGGTCATCAAGGATGCCGCGGGTCGCGTCACCGAGCTCCGCTGCACCGCCGATCTCACCACGCGGACCGGCGGCCCGAACGTCGACCGCAAGGTCAAGGGCACGATCCACTGGGTCAGCGCCGCCGAGTGCATCGAGGCGGAAGTCCGGCTGTACGACCGGCTGTTCACGGTGCCCGAGCCGGATGCCGACGGGGACTTCCTCAAACACGTCAATCCCAAGTCGCTCGAGACCGTGACCGCCAAACTGGAGCCTTCGCTCGCCAGCGCGACGGCTGAGCAGCGCTTCCAATTCGAGCGCCTCGGCTATTTCACCCTCGACGTGAAGGACGCCGGCCCCGGCCGGCTCGTGTTCAACCGGACGATCTCGCTCAAGGACACCTGGGCGAAGTGACCGCCCCCGGACCATGTCCCGACTGCTCCCTGCGATTTCGTCCGCCGCGGATTTCTACCGCGAACGCTCGCGCGGCATCACCGATTGGCAGCCGGCCCTGGATGAAATTTCCCGGCGCCACGGCATCGAACGCTGCACCACCACCCGCTTTGCCGATGGTGAGAGTCCGGTCTTCGCGCTCGGGGACGGATTCGTCGTCAAGCTCGTGCCCCGGCTCGGGGGCACGCTGGTGCGGCAGGAGATCGACCTGCTCACGTTTCTGGCTCCGTACCCGCATCCGCCCGCGCCCCGGCTGGTCGGTCACGGCGACATCGAGGATTGGCAGTACCTCCTCATGACCCGGATTGCCGGGATTCCGCTGCAGCGCGTGTGGCCGGACATGCCCCCGGATCAACGCCTGCGCCTGGCGGTCGAATTTGGCCGGCTGCTCGCCTCCCTGCATGCTTTGCCCCAAACCGACCTGAAACCTGGTGCGATCGACTGGTCCGCATTTTGTCACACTTCGTTTGCCCGGTGGACGACCCGTCCCGCTGTCGCGCGGCTGTCCCCGGCGCTCATGGCCGACGGCCCGCGCTACTTTCAGGCTAACGGGGCCACGGTCGCCACCGCCGGCCGCGTGCTGCTGCACGGCGATCTTGCGCCGGTCAATCTCCTCGTTCGGTGCGGCCCGGATGGCTGGGCCATTTCCGGCATGATTGATTTCGGCAATGCCATGCGCGGCGACCCCTGGTTTGATCTCACGGCCGCGTCCGTCCTACTGCAACCCGGCGACCGGACGATGGTGCATGCCCTGCTCGGGGGCTACGTCACCCGCAGCAGCGTAGACCTCGCCCACCTCCGGCCCTCGCTCATGGTCAACACCCTCATTCATCCCTTGGGTGACATCGCGGCCTGCCTTGACCTGGTGCCCGGGTCTTCCCGCTGCCAGACTTCGGCTGAGGTCGCGCTGCGCTTTTGGCCGGATTGAGTCTCTCTCCGCCCGACGCGAAGGACTCCGCGCCGGGCCGATTCGTGTTCAACCGCACCATCCCGCTCAAGGACACCTGGGCCAAGGGGCCCGGGCAGCCGTAACACCGCCCCACGTTCAGGACTTGGGGGTCGTCGCTGACGGAGTCACTTCGTGGATCTTCCTCTTGTGCGGTTTATTGTGGTGATGCTTCTTCCCAGAAGGAGCGGTGCCTTGCGTGGCATTCGTCGCGGGAGCGGTAGCCGCCACCGGCGCGGTGGGGCTCGGGGCCGGCAGGGTAACCACGGCGTCTTCCGCCAGCAGGCCCGTCGTCGCCAAACCGAACAAAACCGAGCAGAGAATCAGGATTTTTTTCATACGCGGGCTGTGACGTGACCACACCGCAAAGGTTACGCAAATAGAAAAACACCGCTGGGCGGATCGCGGCCAGCGGGGTCAAATCGCCGCCAGAAACCGCTCGAGCCGCTGCACCACGCGCTCCCGACCGAGCACGCGGAACATACCCGTGATGCTCGGCCCCACGTTCGTGCATGACACCGCGAGCCGCGCCACCGCTTGGTAGTCGCCAAAACCGAGCCCGTTCTTTGCCGCCAGCGCCTTGATCCCCTCCTCGATGGCCGTGTCGCTGGCGAAATCAAAGCCGGGCAGCGCCGCGATCAACTCCTTGAGCCGCGCCTTGGGATCTCCCTTGGCCATGACCTTTTCCCTTACCTTGGCGTCGATCACAAAGTCGTCGCTGAAGAGATAGGCGGTGTAGACCGGCAGTTCTTCGAGGCCCTTGAGCTTGGGCTGACTGAGCAGCATCACCTCCCGAAAATAAGCCGCGTCTGCCTTCAAGGCTGGAGCATCGGCGTGATGCTTTTCGAAGTAATCGCGGGCGAGAGCGACGAACCGGGCGGCGGGCAGTTCCAGCAGGTAAACCATGTTCATGTGCGCGAGCTTCTTTTCGTCGAAGCGCGCGTTGCTCTGGTTCACGCCGGGCAGGTCGAACAGCCGGATGATGTCGGCGACCGGCATCTTCTCGCGGTCGTCGCCGGGATTCCAGCCAAGCAAAGCGAGGAAGTTCACCAGCGCTTCCGGCAGGTAGCCGCGCTTCTGGTATTCCTCGACGAGCGCGCCCTGGTCGCGCTTCGACATCTTGCCCGGACCATTCTGTTTCAGGATGAGCGGGATGTGGGCGAACTGCGGCACCGGCGCATCGAGGGCCTTGAAGAGCTCCACGTGCTTGCTCGCGTTCGAGAGATGTTCCTCTCCACGGATGACATGGGTGATCTGCATCGTGATGTCGTCCACGACATTCGCGAAATGAAACACCGGGCTCCCGTCGGAGCGCACGATGACGAAGTCCTCGTCCTCGAGCCGCTCCACGCGTCCACGGATCAGGTCGTCGATGACTGTTGGCGCGGTCTTCACCTTGGTCACCGTCTTCTTACGGTGCTCGTCGAACACCTCGGAGCGCTCGCCCAAGAATTTGAACCAGACCGCCCCATCCTTTTCATAGGCGCGACCCGCCGCCTTCAATTTCTCAAGGTATTCACAGTAGATCGCCGCCCGTTCGCTCTGCAAATACGGGCCATAGTTCCCGCCGCCACTCGCGCCAAACTTCGGGCCTTCGTCCCAATTGAGGCCAAGCCAGGTCAGAGCCTCGTAGATGAGTTCGTAAAATTGGGGGCTGTTGCGCTCCTTGTCGGTATCCTCGACGCGCAGGATGAACGTGCCACCCGTGTGGCGCGCGTACAGCCAGTTGAACAGCGCCGTGCGGGCGCCGCCGATGTGGAAAAACCCCGTGGGACTCGGGCAGAAACGAACGCGGACTTGGGACATGGTTCAGTGGACTCGATTGTGGCTTGAGCTTCGGGAAAACGGCCAGCAAGAACCACGGCGTGACCCCTGTCAAAGCCGCACCCCTCGACCCGGCCGCCGTGGCCGCCCGCTTCGCCGACGCCGGGCGCACCGCGGGGTTTCGCCTTGAGCGCTTTGGCGAGTCTGCCGCCGGGCCGCTGATTGCGCTGACCAAGCGCACGCCCGGCCCCCGCCCGCGCATCTATCTTTCCTCGGGCATCCACGGCGACGAACCCGCGCCGCCGCTGGCCCTGCTCGAGATGCTCGAAGCCGGTGTGTTCGACCGACGCGCCAACTGGTTTATCTGCCCTCTGCTCAATCCCAACGGACTCGCGGCCAGCTTGCGCGAGAATCGCGACGGGCTCGATCTCAATCGCGACTACAAGGACCTGCGATCCGCCGAATCGCGCGCCCATGTCAGCTGGCTGCAACGTCAGCCCAACTTCACGGTCACCCTCTCTGTGCATGAGGACTGGGAAGCCGCCGGTTATTATCTCTACGAGCTGAATCCCGACCATCGGCCCAGCCTCGCCGAGCCCATGATCGCCGCCGTCACCGCCGTCTGCGCCATCGATCACAGCCCCCTCATCGATGGCCGAGAATCCAAGGGCGGCATTCTCCGTCCCATCAGCGATCCCCTCCTGCGTGAGAACTGGCCCGAGTCCATCTACCTGCGCGCGCACCACACGTCACAGACCTATACCATCGAGTCACCGTCCGCGTTTCCGCTCGCCCAGCGCATCGCCGCCCACCGGGCGGCGCTGGAAACCGCCATCACGCTGACCATCCGCGACTGGCGCAAAATACCCGCAAATCCTCCGGCAACGGCGCCGTGAACACATGCGGCAGCCCCGCCGGCCGCAGGTCGATCTCGGCGCAATGCAGCGCCTGCCGCGGCAGCAGCAACTTTGCGGCCAGCGCCTCGGTCCAGCCGCGGTCGATGAACTCGAGGTAAAGTCGCGCATCCGGGCCGTAAATCTTGTCGCCCACGATTGCATGGCCCAGCCATTGCGCATGCGCCCGAATCTGGTGCTTGCGGCCGGTTTCCGTCACGACGCGTACGAGCGTAAATCCCCCTCCCGCCTTGACCGGCGTGAAATGTGTGACCGCCGGCTGCCCGTCCTCGCGCACTGCCGATTTCACAAACACCGGGCTGGACGTGTCGTCCCCCAGCGGCTGGTCCACCGTCACCGCGGCCGCGAGTTCGCCCGTGAGAATGGCCTGATAGGCTTTGCCCACTTTCCGCTCCTGCATCGCGGTCTGCAGACGGCTCGCCATCTTCGCATCCTTGGCGAGCACCACGACGCCACTGGTTTCGCGATCGAGGCGGAACACGAGATGCATCACCGGCAATTGCGTGTATTCGCGCGCGGCGCCCACGAGGCTCGACCAGGGCCCCGCCTTCGACGGATGGCAGACGGCGTCGCCGGGCTTGGCCACGACCAGCAGCCGCGCGTCCTCATAAACGATCCAGCTGCACAATTCGTCCGGCGTGATCATCCGCACCGGTCCCTGCTTCAACCGCCGCGGCCAAGCGCAGGCGCGGGAGGAATTGGCGTAAAAGTCCTCCGGCGCGACCGGCAATTCCGCACTCATTTCCGCACCTGCTTCAGTTGGTAGCGCGCCAGCACTTTCGCGGCCACGCGGGCGACCAGCGGCTTGGGCAGCTTCGAGCCGACGAAAGCCGTCACCTTGTTTTTCCAACCGGTGACCACCTGCGCCCGACCCGACGCCAGTGCCCGCAGGGAGATTTCCACGACTTGTTCGCTGGTCATGCTCAGCGCGGGCGAGACGGAACCCAACTGCAGGCCGGCGCGCTTGGAAAAGTCCGTCGCCGTCGGTCCCGGACAGACCGCGAGCGCGCGCACGCCTGTGCCGCGCAATTCCTCGTTGAGCGCCAGGCTCCAGTGCAGCACGAAGGCTTTCGAGGCGCCATAGGTCGCCATGTAAGGCGTGGGCTGGAAGGCCGCGGTCGAAGCCACGTTGATGATCGCCCCGCCGCGCGCCCGGAGCAGGGGCAGGAACCGGCCGGTCAGGTCGACCAAGCCGCGGATGTTGACGTCGATCATCTCCAGCTGGTGCTCCAGCTGGGGTTCGGGAAAATGCCCGTAGCCCCCGAAACCACTGTTGTTGATCAGCAGCACCTTCCCCACCGGGGCGACCTGCGCCAGGAACGACCCGATCGCGGCGGTCGCGGCGGCGATTTCCGCCGGCCGCGACAAGTTGCACGCGAAATGGTTCAATTTTAAGCCACTAATTTTTATGGCCGGCGGACGCCTTGAGAGATTGCAAAACGTCAGTCCCGGATGCAGTTTCCCCATCAGCTCGATGAATGATTTTCCAATACCGGAAGATCCCCCGGTCACGATGACGGCGGAAAAGGATTGGAGCGCTTCGCTTAGCGAGGGCACGAAATTGAGCGGTGCATTTTTCGCCCGGCCGGTGTTTCCGGCCTGGCTTGGTTCAACCCAGACTAAACCCAGAAATATGAACAGCCAAAACAACCACGAACTGATCGTCTCCGGCATTCACCTCGAGTTGACCCCGTCGCTAAAAATTTTCGTGCATGAAAAAGCCGACCGATTGTTTCGACACCAGGAGCGCATCGTGCGCCTCCGCGTGGAACTGGAGTGCGACTCCAAGGAGGATGTCGGCGCCCGGTTCAAGGCCAAGGGCCACGTCGTCCTGCACGGGCCCGACCTCAACGCCATCGTCGAGGCCGACGAGTGCCACAAGGCCATTTCGCTGCTGGTGGACAAACTCGACCGCATGCTCGAGAAGCGCCACTTGCTGCACAAGGTGAAGCGCAACCATCCGCACCCCGTGGAATTCAACGGCGTCGACCTGCCCAAGGCGATGTAGCTTTGGGTGGGGCGGGTCTGTGACC
>OCZT010000459.1_pt1 | contig 40009 bp, 38 predicted proteins | sample 1539031 | NCBI WGS metagenome assembly OCZT01 (sample SAMEA3539308, study PRJEB22396) | soil metagenome | biome: tundra; feature: field; material: soil | place: USA | collected 2010-05 | depth 0.15 m
GTGCATCTTTGCCGCCTGTTCCCATCCTCCTTCTTTTCGGGCGGTATGAATCCTCCATCTACTGCACACAGCCGCGCTGAACTAGCGCGGCTTTTTTTGGCAAGAGTGGCCCCAACTGGGACAACCTCTCTAAACGGCAGAAGAAAGCCCTGATCGGGCTAAACCGAGGGCCAGTCCGACTGGTAATTCGTTTCGTCTCATGGCTGCGACGACCGGAGCAGGAATACAAATTAAATTTGAGTTCAGATCGGCGGATTTTTGTTCACATTCGACATGTCGCCAATCTCAAAGGCCAGATATCGTTTGAAGACACTCCCTAACGTCGGAAATTTAATGAAGGCCAGTCTGCACCAAATCCGTTGTTGCAGCTTTCAGGGCCAATTTAGCCTGTAGACGCCAGGGATGATCAGCGCGAGGATTTTGTCGAGCTCGACAAATAATCGCTCAGCGACACCGATGGGTAGGCCGAGGCGGCCGGATCGAAATCGTCGGACGTCGCCGAAGGTGCGGGGACAGCCGCAACGGCAGTCGCGGGGCCGGATGAAGCCACGGGACTGGGCCCACTCGCGACTGCGGTGGAGGAATTCGGCGGGGCGGACGGACCGGCCGTCCGCACGGGTGTCTGAGAATTCTGGGAGCCCTTTAAGAGGTCGGCGAGCGACTGGGACGGGTAGGCGGCGGCAGCGGCATCATAATCGTTCGACGAGGTCGAGGAACACGCTGCCAGCGCCGGTAATAGGGCGATCGAAGCCGCGATGAGACGCAGGCGCCTCCCACGATCGGTGATGCACCTGCGAACTCTCACGCGGCTGCGCTCGGTTTCTTGCCCGCTGTATTGGTCGTCCTTCGCTTTACCGCCCATAGAGGGTGCCATCCGGTAGATTTTAATCCTATGTACACTACCACATTTACGAAATTTATGGAAACATTCAGCCCCTATGGATTTAGGCCAGATGGAAAAAAATTGTACGTCGAAAGCCTGTGCGGCGTGCAGCAAGAACGTGAAGAAAAAACTGATGCCCAAGGGTGCTATCCAAAGCCGGGCCGATTTCGGCACCGGCGAGTACGGCGGCTTATTGTTCTTCGCCAGGCGCTAAGCCTCGTCATTACCGGATCACGGTTTTTGCGGTCGATGTCGACAAGCTACCGATGCGAAGAATGATTCCGCGCTTCGCCGGTCCTCTTTGTGGATATCACCAGGATCGGCACAGAGTGACCGTTTGCCTCCGGTTCGAAGCGATTTGCCGCAGCCTGCTTATTAGGTGCGTCAATTCACTGGGCCTAAACGGAAAAAGCCCCCAGCAGAGCCGGGGGCTTTTCCTGGTGAATGAGTTCTGCAACCCGTGGGTTACTTTGCCTTTGTGATCAGCGGCGACTTGGCAGGAGGAGCGTCAGGTCCCCAGAGCTTGAACGACAATCTTGTAAAGACGCTCAGACCCGCAAAATCATCCTTCGTGTAGATGCTGTCGGTGGCAACGACCTCAAGTTCGGCAGGCCCAAAATCGATGCCAGCCATCGCACCAAGCGCAATGTCGGTTGCCCTGCCGCAGCCCAGACCAGCGGCCCCGTACCCGGACGCAGCCAACGATGCGCAGGTCCATCCGCTGCCCGGGCTGTCGTCGGTCGTCTGGAACTTGAAGTATCCGACCGGGCCGAACTGCCATTTGCCAACAAGATATTTGGCGGACCAATCGATGAACAGCTGATTGCCGGTGGTATAGCCGATGCCCGGCGCGGCAAACGCCGCGCCCGGTCCCGGGGAGACATTGTATGCTACGGCTGCATAGCTACCAGTATGACCGGCGGAGGCCGTATGGATGTCGTACTCGAAGTTCGCCTGCAGGTGCCATTGCTTCGACAAATAGGCCACGGCGAATCTAGGCGAAAAAGTCCAGTAATCCTGGTTGAGTGTCCCGTTGTACTGCGACCCATCCGGTCCTTGGAAATCGAACCCGACGCTGGTGAACCAGCCGTTTTTCCAATTCCATGACAGCGTAGACGACCAGATCGTGTTGTGCACGTTCTCAAAAAACGCACCGGCGCCGGCCCCGAAGGCGATCGGGGCCGAGCCAACGCAGCCCACGCCGATGTTGGTACAGTTAGTTTGCAGGCCAGCCACGGTGTAGAGCGGCTGTACCACGGCGAAGCCAACGTCGGCGCCCATGACGTTCCAGCCCGGCACCCACAGCAGCGAGGGAATAATCGCCGCGCCAAAGACCGTCAAACCGTTACCCTGGTTTGCGCCTGCTGCGGCCGAATTTTGTCCCTTTCCGGCGTTGTTAGGGCCAATAAAGTTCTCCAAGCCTGCGTACAGTCCGGGAGGCGGAAGCGCAGCGAGCGGAAGACCGATCGTGACGCCTCTCAAGGTCGCCTGAAAGTCACCCGGCTCCGCCGCGAAACTTTGGCCAGCCCCGATGAGTAAAGTCGCCGTCGCAACAGACGCGTAGAACGTGCTTCTGATCAATCGATTCATAACTCCCCTCCAAAATTTACCGGTCAATCCTGGATTGGATTACCAGTTCTTTTGTTTCCTCGTGTCACTTCGGAAACAGTGCAGCCCCAGTCAGAATTGAACGTAAGTATAATTTAATGGTTGGGCAGAAGGCTATTTGCAAATGAAGATGTTCACCGCGAAATGCAATTTTTTGATGGAGTGGTACAAAAATATCACATTAGGATACCGCTCGCCGCAGCGCCAGGATACGGCCCTAGAAATGGCCATAAAAGCAGGAAAATGTCCTATGCAATCCCGCAAAAAAGGCGTGGAGTTTCGTTGAATTCTTGTTCTTGGCCCCCCAAAATTCAAAGCCTTAGCTCCCTTGGTTGGAGTTCGCCTTTTGCGGGCAGGATGCCACTCCATCCGTCTTCAAAGGATCGCTGCCGGAAAAATTCTTTCGTGGAATGGTTGCAAGTCGGAAAGAAGTGACTGCGAGTTCAATCAAGGGTACCGAGCCGCATGAATTGTCCTTTTGCTGCAGTTGGATATGGCTATATGAAGTTTCATGAACCAGATGGGGCGATGCCATGAGGAACTTTGAACCTATTTCGGCCGGAATAGGCGGCGCATTGATCGGGCTTTCGGCGGTGATGCTGATGCTGCTCACCGGCCGCATCACCGGCATCACCGGTATTTTGCCGGATTTCTTCCCTTTGGGGGAAGTGACCGCGCGTGGCGAATAGCCTTTGTTGTCGGTCTAATCTTGGCGCCGATCACCGGCGGCCTCGCCGGCTACGCGGTCGCGTCACCGCAAATGCCCGCAAACTGGACCATTCCGCTCGCGGGCGGCCTGCTGGTCGGCTTCGGTACCCGTCTCGCCAATGGATGCACGTCCGGCCACGGCGTGTGCGGCAACGCTCGCCTGTCACCGCGCTCGATGATCGCGACGGCGATCTTCATGGTCACCGCGATTGTCGTCGTCGCCTTCACGCGTCACGGACTGGGAGGCTAGGCCATGGCTCTTTTGCTCGCGAGTCTGTTCTGCGGCTTCGTGTTCGGCTGGGGCTTGCTGATCTCGGGTATGGTGCAGCCGACAAAGGTGCTGGGCTTTCTCGATATATTCGGCGCGTGGGACCCGAGCCTCGCGGTCACGATGGGTGTAGCGCTCGTCGTGTGCGGTTTCGGCTACACCCTGGCGAGACAGCGCGAAAAACCAGTCTTGGCGACTTGGAACTTCTGGCCTCGTAAGGCTGACATCGATCGGGATCTGGTCGTCGGATTGATCGTGTTTGGGATCGGGTGGGGTTTGGTCGGGCTTTGCCCGGGACCGGCCTTGGAGGACATCGCAACTTTGTCTCCGCGGGTGCTCGTGTTCGTGATCGCGATGGGGATCGGCGCCGCGTTGCATAACGCTTGGCAACGATCTGCCCATATCAACGTACCGCAAGACCAGAGCGTCCCACTCGCCGCTGATGGTTAGCGCATTGTCCGGCAAGGTGGACACCGGTTGCCGCAAAAAATTCGAGCAAATATTGAAATCCGAAGAATGACCTGTCGCAGCGTCGATACCTCGTTCGGTCGCATGCCTGCTTCGGGTTCGTCCAGCAGCACCACTTTCGGCGAGGCACGAGAGACTTGGCGAGTTCAACCATTCAGCGCTCGAACGCGTTGAGATTGATCCCCATCACATTGCGCTTGTCGGCGACGCTGAAATCTTCCACGAGCAACCAACTGCAGGAAGGCGTTCTAATGCCAAGGAAAACGGCCAGATTAGCCCCTCGGCCGCCGTTAGGACCCGCTTGGGCGTGGGCTTGCAGGAAGGCCAGAAAAACGCAACTATTCATGCCGGATTGGGAGTCATCCGGGAATGTCTGAATATAAGTAAGTATATGGAGTTATCAGTGTCCACTTTTTGCCTAAGCCCGTCGATAGTGCATACTAGGTGTAGTTTCGTTCAGATCGAACGAAGACAAAAGGAATTGTGATGAACGCACCAGCACCGAAATTTATGATCGAGGCGAATTGGCGCGGCCGCCTATTTGGCGCGGAGTGGCGCAACGCAGCGGGTGGATCGTTGGATGTCATAGAGCCGGCCACGGGGGACACGATCACCCGCGTCGGCAATGCCACCGCCGCCGATGTGCGTCGGTCGGCCGCAGAGGCGCGCGCAGCTCAGCCTGGCTGGGCGGCAATGCCCTACGAGAAGCGCGCCGCTATCCTGCGCAAGGCTGCGCGGTTGTTGGAAGATAATCAAGAAGAGCTGATCCCCTGGATCGCTCGCGAGACCGGTGGCATTCCGGCCAAGGCGGGATTCGAAATCCATACGGTGAGCGAAATCCTCTATCGCTCCGCCGCCATGTGCACGGAGCCGCAAGGCCTAGTCCTACCCTCCGATCCGGGGCGCATCAGCCTTGCCCGCCGCCTGCCGCGCGGTGTCATCGGCGTCATTTCGCCGTTCAATTTCCCGCTGATCCTATCGTGCCGCGCGGTCGCGCCCGCGCTTGCGACAGGCAACGCGGTGGTGCTCAAGCCCGATCCGCGGACACCACTGACGGGCGGATTCATCATCGCCCGGATCTTCGAGGAGGCCGAGTTGCCCAAGGGGGTGCTTCAAGTCCTGCCTGGCGGCGCCGAGGCGGGCGAGGCGATCTGCACCGACCCCGACATTGCCATGGTGACGTTCACCGGTTCGAGCCACGTTGGGCGCCGCATCGGCGAACTTGCCGGCAAGCATCTCAAGAAGGTGCAGCTTGAACTGGGCGGAAAAAATGCCGTGATTGTATTTGAGGACGCCGATCTCGATGCAACGGCTTCGGCCGTCGCTTTCGGCGCCTGGTTCCACCAGGGTCAGATTTGCATGACCACCGGTCGCGTATTGGCCAGTGATCAGATCGTTGCGCAACTGACAGAGAAACTGGTGGCAAAGGCAAAGCACCTGCCGGTCGGCGACCCGCTGGGACAGGTCGCACTGGGACCTATCATTAGCCGCGCGCAGGTCGAGCGCATCCACGGCATCGTCAAAGACACGGTGGCAGCCGGCGCAACGCTTGCGGCGGGCGGGACCTTCGACGGACCGTTCTATCGGCCGACCGTGCTGACTGGCGTGAAGCCCGGCATGCGCGCCTTCGATGAGGAAATCTTCGGGCCGGTGGCCGCGATCACCAGCTTCGCCAACGATGATGAAGCGGTCGAGCTCGCGAACCGAAGCGAATATGGGCTTGCGGCCGGCGTGTTCTCGGCAAATGTCGGACGTGCGATCGCGGTGGGCAACCGCCTCAATATCGGCCTCCTTCACATCAACGATCAGACCGTCGCCGACGAACCCCACATTCCATTCGGCGGAAACGGCGCTTCTGGGAACGGGACACGAATCGGTGGTCCCGCCAATTGGGAGGAATTCACCCAGTGGCAGTGGATGACGATAAAGGAGAAGCCCAACCCTTATCCCTTCTAAGCCGTTGATGACAAACGCGCCCTCTCTACCCTCCCCGCGTGCGAGGGAGGATAGGGCGGGAGCACGCTCCGGGAGGCAGCTCCGGCCGGAGAATAAAATCAAGCACGGGAGGACACCGAAGGTCCTCGCCACAGGAGAGGACACATGTACATGCATAAGAAATTGCGCCGGACCGTCTCGGCCGCGGCACTCGCCGCGTTCGGAACTATGGCGGCGTGGTCGGCCGGCGCGGCCGACGCGCCTAAGAGCATCAAGATCGGCTACGCCATTTCGCTGTCAGGCGTGAACGCCCAAGGCGCCGCCACCACGACACTCCCCGGTTATCAGCTTTGGGTCCATGATGTGAATGCGAAGGGCGGCATCATGGTCAAGGAATTCGGCAAGCGGATTCCGGTTGAGGTGGTTCAATACGACGACACCAGCAATGCCGAAACCATGCTGCGCCTCGAAGAAAAGCTGATGAGCCAGGACAAAGTGAACTTCGTGCTGCCGCCCTGGAGCACTGGCTTCAATCTGGCGGCTGCGCCGATCTTCGCCAAGTACGGATATCCGCATTTAGCGGTGACCGCCAACGCCAACGATGAGTCCGATTTGGTCAAGCAGTATCCAACCCTGTTCTTCTTTCTAAATCAGCCGATGCATTTTGGCACAGCGCTGATCGAGGTGTTGAACAAACAAAAGGCCGCCGGCAAACTCAACAACAAGATTGCCATGCTCAGCGTCGGCGATCAGTTTGGTGCCGAGATGTCGGCCGGCTTCAGCGCCGGCTTGAAGGCATCGGGATACGAGATCGTGCTGCAGAAGAGCTATCCGCTTGGCGCGGCCGATCTGACCAGCGAAATCAAGGAAGCCAAGGCCTCCGGCGCCGATACGTTCATCGCGGCAAGCTATCCGCCGGACACCTTCATGCTGACCGGCACCGCGATCGCCCAAGGCTATAATCCGAAGATCTTCTACACCGCTGTCGGCACCGCCTTCGCAGAATACGGCGGCAACTTCAAGGATAAGGTCGAGGGCGTCATGGGCATCGGCGGATGGAATCCGAATCTCCCCGGCGCGCAAGACTATTACAAGCGCCAGGTCGCTGTGACCGGCCACGCCCCTGATGGCTGGGCCGCCCCACTCACCTATGCCAGCCTGCAAATTCTCGAACAGGCCATCGAAAAGGCCGGCACGCTCGATCGCAAAAAAGTGCTCGATACTATCGTCAATGGCGGTCCCTGGAACACGGTCTCGGGTATGATCGACCTCAAGACCCACATTCACGAGAAGCAGTGGGGCGCAGGCCAGTGGCAGAAGGGCCAGTTCGTCGGCGTCTCACCCGCCGATATGGCGGGAGCGCAACCGGTCATATTCCCCAAGCCGAATTGGTAAGGAAGACGCTGAATTTAGCTTCCCTAGAGTACGGCGGCCAGCTGAGTCATTTCCTAGCTGGCCGCCGTTTTCGTAGTTTGCAGTCATGACTTTGATTGAAGTTGTTTTGGGCGGCGTGATCCTGGGCGGTCTTTATGCCCTGATCGCGATCGGCTTCAATTTGCAATATGGTGTTGCGCGCATCGTCAACCTCGCCTATGGCGAATTTCTCATGACCGCGGCTTTCGCCGCCTTCTGGATGTTTACGCTTGCGCGGATCAACCCCATTGTTGGCATGGCGCTGTCCGTTCCCGTGACCTTCGGGGCCAATTGGCTCGTGTACCGCGTTTTGATGTTGCCGTTGGTGCGTCGCGCGCGCACGCGCGAACAACTGGAAGGCGAGACGATCCTAGCCACCTTCGGTCTGCTATTCGTGCTGCGCGGCTTGGCAACCCTGGCGTTCACTGCCAACAACCGCTATTATGATTATCTCAGCTCACCACTGCAAATCTTTGGATTTACGTTTGCTGCCAATCGCGTGCTTGCATTCGGGTTCGCCTGTGTGTTCGGTATCGTCATTTGGCTGGTGATGACGCGAATGCGCTACGGCACGGCGGTGCGCGCGCTGGCCATCGATCCGGCCGGCGCACAGCTGGTCGGCATCAACGTGACCCGCATGTCAGCGCTCGCCTTCGCCGGCGGCGGTGCCCTGGTGGCCGCGGCGGGCACATTGATCAGCACCTTCCTGTCCTTTAATCCCGCCATCGGCATCGAGTTCACTATGAAGGCGTTGGTGGTGGTGATCATGGGCGGCATCGGCAACATGATGGGCAGCCTTTTGGCCGGCCTGCTGCTGGGGATTGCCGAGGCGCTGTGCACCTACTTCATCGATTCGGGCCTCACCTTGGCGGTCGCGTATGCGCTTTTTCTGATTGTATTGGTGGTCCGCCCACGCGGTCTGTTGGGAACGCCATGAGATGAGGCCGCAATACGCCATCCCGCCGCTGGTCGTATTGGTCGCCGTGCTGGCGGCGGCGCCGTGGCTGACGTCAGACTACGGCCTGTCGTTGATGGTCAATCTGATGAGCTACCTGGTGCTCACCATCGCCTGGGCGCTGTTCTCCGGCACCACGCGGCTGGTGTCGCTCGCCACCTCGGCCTTCTACGGTATCGGCATGTACGTGGTGGCGATGTTGGTCAAGGTGCTGCCTCTGTATGCCATTTTCGGGGTCGCCGCGCTGCTCGGCGCGGCGATCGCACTGGTGGTGGGCGTGCTGACACTGCGCATCTCGGGCATGTTCTTCGTCATTTTCGGTTTCGGTCTTTCTGAGATGATCCGCGAACTGATGATCTGGTGGGAGATCAACCAGACCCACACCATGGGCCGCTATGTGCGCGTCGATTTCGACACCACGATGATATACGAGCATCTGCTCGGCCTGGGCGTGATCGTGTTCCTGACCGGCTGGTGGCTGAGACGCTCGCGGCTGGGCGTCGCGCTGCTGGTGATCGGCGACGACGAAACGGTGGCTCGGCAGGCCGGCATTAATGTCCCTGTCTCGAAGGTGATCATCTTCGTCGTGTCCGCCGTGTTCATGACGCTGACCGGCGCGGTGATGGCGCCACGTTTTGGATTCATCAATCCGAACGTCGCCTTCAGTCCGCTGATCTCGTTCCAGGTCGTCATCATGGCGTTTCTGGGGGGATTGCAGCGTCTATGGGCCCCGGTACTGGGCGTGGTCCCGCTTGTGTTCATGTCCGAATGGCTCCAGATCCAGTATCCGTTCTGGTTCAGCGTACTGCTCGGCCTGGTTTTCATGGTGATCGTCTATTTCGTGCCGAACGGCATAACGGGCCTTCTCGTGGACGGCTGGGAAAAGCTCGGCCGGCCGATGGCGCTGCCACGCGGGATCATCGGCCCCGTGCTCTTCGCCTGCGCGCGGCTTGCTCGCCCGCTGCGCGCCACCTATGCTTGGCTGTCGCGTCCGGTAACGCTGCCACGCGGTATCGCCGGCGCGATCGAGGACGCCTGGTTCAGCATTGCGGGCCGCCCGCCCGAAAAGAGGCGTTAAGCGATGGGGCTGCTCGAGGTTCAGGGCCTGACCAAAGCCTTCGGCGGCCTGGTGGCGGTGAATAACGTATCGCTCTCCATCTCGGCCGGCGATATCCTGGGCCTTATCGGGCCGAACGGTTCGGGTAAGACCACATTGCTCAATTTAATCGCCGGGACCATCCGCCCCGACGACGGCATCATCCGCCTCGACGGCGAGGACATAACGCGCCTGCCCAATCACCGGCGCGTGCGCCGGCGCATCAACCGCACCTTCCAGCTCGTACGCATGCCAGCAAATTTGCCGGCGATCGTCGGCGTGATGGCCGGGACTTTGTTCGGCGCCGAGCCAATCAGCTACAAGGACGCCGAATACGAGGCCGCCGGCGTGCTCGGCGAACTCAACCTTCTGCTCAAGGCCGGCCGCCGGCTTGATCAACTCACTTATATCGAGCAGAAGCGCGTGGAGCTCGCACGTGCGCTGGCCACGAAGCCGCGCGTATTGTTGCTCGACGAGTGGCTTTCCGGACTTAACCCGAGCGAGCTCGCGGGCGGCATGTCGGTCGTCTGGAGCTTGGCGGCACAGGGTATAGCCGTCATCCTAGTCGAGCATGTGATGACGGCGGTGCGAGCCTTATGCGACCGCGTTGTCGTTATGAATGCCGGCCTCAAAATTGCCGAGGGTCCGCCGGCAGACGTGCTGCGCGATCCCGAGGTGATCCGAGCTTACCTCGGTGATGACGATGCTTGAAGTTACTGGCCTCAGCCATGCGTATGGTCGGCACGAGGCGCTGCACGATGTTTCGATCCGGCTGCGGTCCGGCGAGGCGATCGCTATTCTGGGTGCCAACGGAGCCGGCAAGACCAGTCTGCTCAACGCGATTGCAGGCCTTGTGCGCCCGACCAGCGGTTCGATCCGGTTTCATGGCACCGAACTGGCCGGACTTTCGCCCGATCGTATCGTCGAGATGGGAATAGCGACGGTGCCGGAGAATCGGCATTTGTTCGCTTCCATGTCGGTGATCGAGAACCTGAATTTGGGGGCCTTCCCGCACCGCGCCCGCGGTAGCACGGCATCGACCCTCGATCGTATTTTCGATTTGTTTCCAAAACTGGCCGAGCGGCAGCGACAGGCGGTGCGCAATATGAGCGGCGGTGAACGGCAAATGGTGGCGATCGGTCGTGCGCTCATGTCGCAGCCGGAGCTTCTGCTTCTCGACGAGCCGTCGCTCGGACTCTCGCCGATTCTTGCGTCCGAGCTGTTCACCACACTGACCCGTATCGCGCATGAGGGGACGCTGAGCATCCTCATGGTCGAGCAAAATGCCCGCCGCGCCCTGGCTATGGCCAGCCGCGCCTATTTGTTGTCAGTCGGCCGCATCGTCGGCGAAGGCAGCGCCGCATCATTGGCGCAGGACAAGGCGGTGGCGGAGTCCTATCTCGGCCTGTAATCCTGAACTGTATTACTGCCGAAAGGCGACTTCCCTCGACTCCTATTCGAACGCCACAGATGTCGCCCGGCATTGCGCGCAATGAATGAGATTGTCCCACATTTTCCGCTGCGCCGTTGCCAAAGCTTTATCCCGATCGCTGTGCTCGATACGTTTTATCTCGACCGTTTCTATCGCGACGTTGGTTAGCTCGGCGGCCGAAGCCTTCCTCAAGGCGCTGTAGGCGCCGCAGCCAGTGGGGGCGGAGGGATACGGCCGATGGCCGCCTCCGCCGCCATACCCAGCCCGAGCAGGGCGGCGTCACCGCCCGCCCACCCGTCCAGTTCCAGCCCCACAGGCAACCCGGCGCCCGTCAGGCCGGCGGGCAGGCTGATGCCGGGCACCCCCAGGGCGCCCGTGATGCCGGTGTTGCAGATCAGCACCAGCACCTTGTTGGTCGGCTTGCCCGCGACATCGACTAAGTCCTCGAATCTGTCGCCGCCGGGGGGGATGAGCGGCGCCGTCAGCGGTTCGGTGGGAAAGGCGACGGCGGCAAGGCCGTGGGCGCGGAGAATATCGGCGTACTGCGCCTGGATCTTCGCCCGCAGGGTGGTGCGCGCGGCGGCGACGGCGCCCTGCGGGAATTGGGTGTCGCGCGCCATGGCGAAAAGCCCCTTGGTGTCACGGCTTTCAATGCGGTCAATCACATCGGCGGCATCGTACTGTGGCGCGTGGCGGCCAAAATAGATCGACAGATCGCCCCTGAAGCCGTTGACCAGCAGAGTCTGGAACACCGACTGCGCGGAAGCGACGAAATCGGCTACCTCGATGTCCACCAGGATCGCTCCGGCGTCGCGTAGCCGCGCCAGCGCCGCTTCGGCGACGACGCGCACGTCGTCGTCCAGATTCTCCCAGTAATGGCTGCGCGGTATGCCGATGCGCGTCCCCTTGAGGACTACTGGCGGAACCGTTTGGCCGGTTATGGCGCTGTGCAGCAGCGCCACATCGGCGACAGTGCGCGCCATCGGCCCGATGGTGTCCAGATCGGAAGCCAGCGGTACCACGCCGTCGTCGGAATAGAGCTTGCGTTCGCCGGCGATGGAGGGCCGCAGCGCCGCCGTGCCGGAAAAAGCCGAGGGAATACGCACCGAGCCCGCCGTGTCCGAGCCCAGGCCGGCGGCGACGATGCGCGCCGCCAGCGCCGCCGCCGTGCCACCGCTGGAGCCGCCCGGCGTGCGCATGGGGTCGTAGGGATTGCGGACGAAGCCAAAGGCGGGATTGGTCGAGGTGCCGCCCCCCGCCAGCTCGTGCATGTTGGCCTTACCGAACAGCACCGCGCCAGCGAGCCACAGCGCTGCCGCCACCGGGGCCTCCACTCTGGGCATCAGGCCCTTCAGCCTAGCGGTGCCGGCGGAGGTGGGAAATCCCAGCGTGTCGATGTTGTCCTTCACCACCATCGGCAGGCCAGCCAGCGGCCCAAGGTGGTCGCCGCGCCGGCGCGTCCGATCGACGCCGCGGGCGGCCTCGAGCAGGCGGTCCTCGTCCATCCAGGTAATGGCGTTGAGGTGCTTGAGGCCGCGCTGTCGCTCGATCAACCGGGCGGCATAGGCCTCGGCCTTCAGTGCGCCATTGCGGATGCGCTCCACTGCCTCCACCGCAGTCAGTTGGGCCGCGTCGGACATGATCCCCTTCCCGTCAACGTCGTCGTCGTGGTGATCTTATACCGACGAGCCACTGAAGCGACTCGTCGTGTTGTTCATGTTCGAGCCGCTCAGACTCTGGCGGCTTCCCGGTCCCAGGTGGCGGCGGTGACGCCGCGCTGGCGCAGCTTGGCCTTCTGCACCTTCTCGGTGGGCGTCTTTGGCAGTTTGTCGGCGATCTCGATGAAGCGCGGCTGGGCGAACCGCGGCAGCGCGCTCGCGGCGAAGGCGGCGACGGCCTCGGCTTTCAGATCGTGGCCGGCCAGCGGCACCACCAACAGCATCACCTCGTCCTCGCCGCCGGGGATGCCCGAGGGGACGGCGAAAGCGGCCGCCTCCTTGACGCCGGGCATGCGCGCGATGGCGGCCTCCACCTCGAACGATGAGATGTTCTCGCCGCGGCGGCGGATGCAGTCCTTGATGCGGTCGATGAAGCTGACGTAGCCGTCGGTGTCTATGGTTCCGGCGTCGCCAGTGTGGAACCAGAAGTTGCGCCACGCCTCCACGGTACTCTCCGGCATGTGCAGGTAGCCGGCCATGAAGCCGAAGGGAACGCGTGGCCGCACCATGATCTCGCCGACCTCGCCGGGCGGCATGGGATCGTCGGTTTCGGGATGGCGGATCTCCACCTCGAAATAGCGGTCGTAGACCAGCCCCGAGGTACCGGGCCGAGTGGCGCCCTGGCGGCCGTAGACGGGGATGTTGGCCTCGGTCATGCCGAAGCCGGAAAGCATCTCGGCAAGGCCGAAACGCTGCCGCCAAATGCGGTCCGCCTCGGCCGTGTTGGGCGCCGCCTGGATGATGCGCAGACAATGGCCTCGGTCTTCGGTTGTCTCCAGCTGGGCGAAGATGAAAGCGGTCATGGCACCCAGGGTGTTGGTGACGGTGGCCCGGGAGCGGCGGACGTCGGCCAGCCATTCGCTGGCGCTGAAATGGCCGCGCACCATTGCTGAGGCGCCGGCGATCAGCGTCGCGTAGAGCTGCATGAACAGGCCGTTCACATGGTACAGCGGCATGGCGATGTAATAGCGGTCGCGCTCCGTCAGGGTCAGGCTGTCGATGGCGCCGAGGCCGAACAGATAGCAATGCGCATGGGGCATCAGCACGCCCTTGGAAGGCCCAGTGGTGCCCGAGGTGTACATGACGCAGGCGATGTCGCGGCTGGCGGGCATCGGCCCGGCGTAGGCGGCGGCATCGCGCCAGCCGTCGAAGGGCAAACTGCGTGGTTCGGCGAAGCCGGCGATCTCGCGGCCGGTCCCGGCGGTCGTCACCATAGCGAGGGCGGGAGCCCTCCCGACGACCTCGCCGACGACATCCAGGTAGGACCGGTGGACCAGCGCAACTCGGGCGCCGGAATTGCGCAGCTGGTGTTCCAGAAAGGCGCCCTTGAGCCCCGTGTTGAGGGCGACGAAGATGGCGCCCAGCCGCCCCAGGCCAAGCCAGGCGCGAATAAAGTCGAGTCCGTTGGGCAACATTACCGCGACGGTGTCGCCGGGCCGCACTCCGAGGGCGGCGAAGAAGCCGGCGACCCGCGCCGCCTCGGCTTCCGCCTGCGCATAGGTCAGGGAATCGCCGTCCAGCGTGGCGACGAAGTTTTCCGCCCCGCGGGTGCGGGCCTGGGACGCCAAGACCTCCGGCAGGACCCAATGGCGGTGGTCGCGCAGCTTATCGTACATCCGCCCCCTCCGGTCTCCCGACGTTTGTGCCCCGCAGGCGCGGTTCACCGCGCCAGCAGCCCGCCATCGATTGCGTAATACGCGCCGGTAACGAAACTGGCGCGGTCGCTGGACAGCCAGGAGACCAGTTCGGCCACCTCCTCCGGTTCGCCGAGGCGGTTGAGCGCGTGCCAGCCGACGATCTCGCGCTTCATCTCGGGCTCCAGCTTCTGCGTCAGCCAGGTGTTGATGAAGGCCGGCCCAACCGCGTTAATGCGGATGCCGTGCTTGCCGTATTCCAGCGCCACGGTCTTGGTTAGCCCGACGCTGCCGTGCTTGGCCGCAGTGTAGTGCGACAGCTGCTCCAGACCGACCTGGCCGAAGATCGAGGACATGTTGACGATGGCGCCGCCACCGTTTTCCAGCATCGCCGCGAGTTGGGCGCGCACGCCCAGGAACACCCCGGTCAGATTGATGTCGATGACTTCCTGCCACTGGGCCAGGGTGAGGTCGCCCGTTAGCACGAAGTCGCCGGAGATGCCCGCATTGTTGCAGGCGACGCCCAACTTGCCGAAGGCCTTCTTGGCGGTTGCTACCAGGAGGGCATGGTCTTCGCGATTGCGGGTGTCGGCGCGCTGGTAGACGGCGCGGCCTCCCGCCGCCTTGATCATGTTTACGGTTTCCCTACCGCCGTTGTCGTTGATGTCGGAGACGACGACGGCGGCGCCTTCGCGCGCATAAGTCACGGCGATGGATCGGCCGATGCCGGACGCGCTGCCGGTGACGACGGCGACCTTGCCGGCGAGAAGGTGCGTGGTTGGTCTGGGCGTGGACACGGGCGTTCTCCCTAAGCTTTGCTCTTGTCAGCTTACGGTCATGCCGCCGTCGACGACGATCTCGGCCCCGGTCACCCAGCTCGACAGATCCGAGGCGAGGAACAGGGCGATGCGGGCGATATCCGCCGGCACGCCGGTACGGCCCAGCGGATAGGTCTTGGCCATCTGCTCATGGGCGGTCGCTCCGTCCGGCAGCATGCCAAACTTGATAAATTCACGGACCAGATTGTCGCCCATGGCGGTCTTGACGAAACCGGGGTGGATCGAATTGACGCGAATGCCATAGCCGAGCACGCCGAATTCCACCGCCGCCGCCTTGCTGAGCAGGCGCACGGCGCCCTTGGAGGCGCTGTAGGCGCCCAGGCCCGGCGTACCGATTAGCCCGGCCACCGACGACAAGTTGATGACGTTGCCGCCGCGCCCCGCCGCCCCACCCGGCCGCATGGTCCTGGCCGCGTATTTGTGGCCCAGCAGCACGCCCGCGACATTGATGTCGAGCAGGCGGCGCGCCCTCGCGATGTCCAGATCGGCGAGATGCACTGCCTCCTCGATGGCGGCATTGTTGACCAGGATGTCGAGGCCGCCGAACTTGGCGACGGCATGGGCGACGGCTTTCGCCCATTGCGCCTCGTCGGTGACGTCGTGGTGGATGAAGCTGGCGCGGTGCCCCGCCTTGGCGATGCCGGCGGCGGTCGCTTCGCCCTTGTCGTCGGCGACATCGCCGAGCACCACGGCGGCGCCGTGCTCGGCATAGAGACGGGCGATTTCCGCGCCGATGCCGTCGGCGCCGCCGGTGACCAGGGCTATCTTTCCCGACAGGCTTGTCAGATCCATGAACGTCGTCCCGTAACAGCGCTGTTTCAACGCGCGGCTATTGTTGCCACGCCAGCATTTCATACCAGACTCCTGGGGCGCTGAAGTCACCTATCCAAAGACGGGTCTCGGAAAGTTGCACATTTGCAAATCATGGAAAATATTGAAGCCGCATCTTCAAACACATCATCGCATTTTCCCAACACGCGACTGCCGGCCCTGTAAAACAGCCGGCGATAAGTGTTGCCCACCAAGCAAAAAGCATTCGATCACAGATGGTCCACTTTCAGTTTCTTATTTCCGCGAGACGTGGCCGCTGGCGCGCGCCGACAGTTTCTTCCCGGATTTCTGAGACGCCGCACCCGCTCCCGTCGCTGACATTCGCAAGATCGGTTTGACCACCTTGCCGGTCTCGGAATCGTGGATGGCGTCGTTGATCCGCTCTAAGGGATAGAAGGTCACCAGCTTGTCGAAGGGGAAGCGGCCCTGGGTGTAGAGGTCGATAAGAATCGGGATGAACACCTGGGGCGTAGCGTCACCCTCGACGATGCCGCGGAACTTGCGCCCCGATGCCATCATGAACATCAGGTCCAGCGTCACTTCGGTACCCAACGGCGAGGCGCCGACGATGCCGCAGGTGCCGCGCGGCGCCAGGCTGTCCACTGCCGTCCGCACCACATTGGGCAGGCCGGTGGTATCGAATGTGAAGGTGGTGCCACCGCCGGTAATGCCGACGACCTGCGCTGCCACGTCGCGCTTGGCCCCGTCGATCACGTGGGTCGCACCCAGCTTCCGGGCGAGGCGCAGGCGGTCCTTGTTGATGTCGACGGCGATGATGGTGGTGGCGCCGACCACCCTCGCCGCCATCACGGCGCTGAGGCCGACTGAGCCGGCGCCGAAAACCGCAATCGAATCCCCCACGCCGACCTTGAGCGCGTTGATGACCGCACCGGCGCCGGTTTGCACGCCGCAAGCGAGCGGGCCCAGTAGTTCCAGCGGCACGTCCTTCCTCACCTTGACGACGTTGCGCGGATGACAGAGCGAGTGGCTGGCGAAGGACGACTGGCCGAAGAAATTGCCGTGGATGAGTTCGTTGCCCTTGGACAGCGCGCTGGTTCCGTCGGCGCGCACGCCCGCGAAGTTGTGACCGAAAAAATCGTGGCAGTAGCTGGCCTCGTCATCCCGGCAACTCGGACAGTGTCCGCACGAGTTGTAGGACATCACCACATGGTCGCCGGGCACCACTTCGCTGACGCCGCGTCCCACCTTCTCGACGATGCCCGCGCCCTCGTGCCCCAGCACGATCGGCTGCGGCACCGGAAACGCCTGATCGCGCATCGCCATGTCGGTATGGCAGACGCCGGTGGCGACGAGGCGCACCAGGATCTCGTCGTCGCGCGGCTCGGCCAGTTCAAGAATCTCCAGCGACAGCGGCATGGCAGGCGCGCGGGCGACGGCGGCTTGAATTTTCATGGCGTTATTACCCCCACCTTGTTCTTGCACCCTCAGACTGAGTCGACGCGATCGCGGCGGTCGGCCGTCCATATTGCGCAAGCCTTGATTCCACTCCCGTCGGGTATCGACTGGCGCGACCCGGTCTCGCGAACGCTCAGAACGGGTAGTGCTGGGCGCCGTCCTCGATCGTGATCCAGCGCAGTTCGGTGAAGGCGCGGCCGGCGGTCGCAACGTCCTTGCCGTCAATTAGAAGTGCGATATTCATGTCGGCCTCACCATTCCGGTTGCTTCCCAATATTCCCGCCGACCGTCGCCGGCCGCTCAATCGTCCTTCGGCGGGGCGACGACGTCGGGCAGGCGCAGGCGATAGCCCACCGGCATCAGGCGGATGCCGAAGCGGTCCTCGATTCCGCCCCACAGGCCGCGCGGCAGGAAAAGGGCGAAAAGGATGGCGGCGGCTCCCAGCCCAGCCAGGTACCATACGCCGGTCTCGCCCAGTTGATCTTGGACGATGAAGAAGAGAAGGGCGCCGAGTATCGGCCCTTCGAAGGTGCCGAGGCCGCCCACCAGCGCCATCAAGATCATGTAGGCGGTCCACTGTACCCCGAAGTTGGTCTTGGGCTGGAAGGTGACCGAAGTGGACAGCCAGATGACGCCCGCCATGGCGCAGCCGAAGGCGGCGAGGATGAAGATGGTCCGCTTGGCCGCGAGGACCCGCACCCCGAGCGACGCCGCCGCGTCCTCATCGTCGCGGATCGCCTGCACGGAAGCGCCAAACGGGCTGCGCAACAGGACGAACACCGCTCCCAGCAGGACCACCGTCGCCCCCAGCGCCAGCCAGTAGTTGTAGGCGAGCCGTTCGGCGTGGGAGTAGGCGTTGAGCGCGATCATCGAGGTCCCAGTCTCGCCCTGGACCAGCGTGTCCTGGTTCACCATCAGGTGGAGGGCTTCGGCGACGACCCACATTCCGATGGAGAATTCGCCGCCGTGTAGCCGCAGCATAAAATAGGAGATGAGAACGGCGAGTGCCGCCGCCGCGACCGCGCCCAAGACCAGCGACAGGTAGGCGGGAACCCCGTGGACCGAGAGCTGGATGGCGAAATAGGCGCCGATGCCGAAGAACGCCTGCTGGCCGACCGAGACCAGCCCGGCGTAGCCAGCCAGGGCGTTCCACATGGCGGCCAGAATGATGTAGACGAACAGCGTCGTCAGCTTGTCGATCACGTTGGCGCCGGCGACCAGCGGCACCAGCATCAGCCCGACGATGACGATGGCGACGACAAACCCCGATATCACCGACGCGCGGGTCCAGCGCTCGACGGCGATGTCGCTCCGGCCGCTCATACGTCGATCCCCAGGGAGGTGTGGAGGCCGCCGCGGGCGCTGACCTGGCCGGCCAGCAAACGGGCGGCGAGGATGGCCAGGAACACTAGATGCCCGGTAAGCAGGAACCAGCGCGGATCGAATTGAGCCCCGATCGACTGCGCCAGGCCGAGGACGACCCCGCCCAACAGGGTTCCCCACAGCGAGCCGATGCCGCCGATCACCACCGACTCGAAGGCGAAGATAAGCTGCATCGGTCCGGAATAGGGATCGAAGGTGGCGCGCATGGCCAGCAGCGTGCCAGCCAGCGCCACCGTCGCCACGGCGATGCCGGCGGCGATGCCGTAGACTGCGCGCGAGTTGATGCCCACCAGTTCCGCAGTGTCAGGATCCTCGGCGGTGGCGCGGATGGCCCGGCCGAGCGGCGTGTGCTTGAGGAACAGCGACAATCCGCCGAGCAGCACCACGGCAAGCGCGAAGATCAGCGCAGCGAGATAACCGATGTTGAACTGACCGGTGATCGCCCAGCTTTCGAAGGACAGATCGCCAATCATCGGCGCCAGCGACCGGGTATCGGCGCCGTAGACCTCGAACAGCAGGTTCTCGATGACGATGGCGAGGCCGAAGGTGGACAACAGCGGCACCAGCATGCCGGCGCGCAAGCTGCGTTCCAGCATGCCCCGCTGCACCAGCCAGCCGAACACGGCCATGATCGGCAGCACCGCCACCAGGGCGAGGAACGGCGAAATGTCGGCGGCGTCGGAAATGGCCCACGCCAGGAACGCGCCCAGCACCGCGAAATCGCCATGTGCAAGGTTGATGATGCGCATGACGCCGAACATCAACGACAGGCCGCACGCGACCAGCGCGTAATAGCCGCCGAGAAGAACGCCTTGCGTCAGGAGATTGATGATAGTCACGGCTGACTTTGTCCCTTGTCATCCCGGCCGGAACCGCGGCGCAGGCCGAAGTAGGCCTCGATGATCTGATCGCGCGTCAAATCGCGGGCGCGGCCGTCAAGGACGATGCGCCCCTCCAACATGCAGACGACGCGGGAAGCGACGCCGAGGACGCGGTTGAGATCCTGCTCCACCAGCACCAGGGTCGCGCCGCCCTCAAACAGCGAGTGCAGCGAACGATAGAGCCCTTCCACCACCACTGGAGCCAGTCCCAGCGACACCTCGTCGAGCAGGATCAGGCGGGGGTTGGTTATCAGAGCGCGGCCGATGGCCACCGCCTGCCGCTCCCCGCCCGAAAGGTTGCCGGCCCGCGCCTTTCTGCGGGCGCGCAGCATGGGAAACAGCTTCATCACGGTGTCGATGCTCCAGTGGCCCGACCGCCCGCTGGCACAGGCCACCGCCAGATTCTCCTCGACGGTCATGGTGGTGAACAGGCGACGCCCCTCTGGCACCAGCGCGATGCCCAGCCCGACCCGCTTGTGGGCGCGCATTGCGGTGACGTCGACGCCGTCGAACACGATCCGGCCCCCCGCGGGCAAATGGGCGCCGGCGATGGCGCGCAGCAGGGTGGACTTGCCGGCGCCGTTGGCGCCGACCAACGCCAGAATCTCGCCATCGGCGAGATCGCAGGAGACCTCGCGCACGGCCTTCAACAGTCCGTGGCGCACATCCAGCCGATCCAGCGTCAGGAGACTCACGCGACGCCCCTCCCGAGGTAGGCGTCGATCACCGCGGCGTCCCTCATCACCGCCTCGGGATCGCCATTGGCGATAATTCTGCCGGAGTCCATGCACACCAGCCGCTCGACGACCTGGAGAAGGACATGGACGATGTGCTCGATCCAGACGATCGCCATGCCGCGACGGCGCATCTCGCGGATGGTCTCGACCAGACGGACCGTTTCCTCGTCGGTCAGTCCGCCGCCGATCTCGTCGAGCAGAACCACCACCGGATCGGTCGCCAGCACCCGGGCCAGTTCCAGGCGCTTGCGATCGAGCAGGCCGAGCGTCTCGGCGCGCCGGTTGGCGACATGCAGCATGTCGCAAAGCTCCAGGGATTCGATGCTGCGCCGATAGGCCTTCGAGCCTTTGTGGCCGCCCCCGGTGGTGGCGGCGACAAAGACGTTCTCGAATACTGTCATGCCGCCGAACGGGCGCGGCACCTGGTGAGTCTTGGCGATGCCGAGACGGCAGCGCTGCGCCGCGTCGGCGGCAGTCACGTCGACGCCGCGGAACCGCACCGTTCCCCCGGAGGCCGGCTGCCCCCCAGCGAGGACGCTCAACAGAGTGGTCTTGCCCGCGCCATTGGGGCCGACGATGCCCACGGCTTCGTCGGCCCCCACGGTAAAATCCACGTTGTCGAGGACTACCAGCGCCCCGAACCGCTTGCATACGCCGGTGCCATCGAGGATGGCACCGGTTTCATGCGAGTCCACGATCCACTCTACCTCAGCTGTTGTACGGGTGCAGTTTGGCACCGACCGGGACGTTCTTGTCGTTGGCGTTTTCTGTGATGACGTAGTCGAGCTTAAACTTGCTGCCCGGCTTCGCCTTCACCCACTGGGTGCCGATGATCGGCGTGCCGACGCAGTTCGGCACTGGCCCCTTGGTAAAATCGATCGGCCCGACCGTGGTGGTGACCTTCAGCGTGCTCAACGCCTTCGCCACCGCGGCCTTGTTGGCGGGGTCGCTGCTTCCCTGCAGCGCCGCGAACCCGGCATCGAACAGCGACATGGTGGCACCGAGCTGCTGGCTCCACTGCTTGCCGGTCGCCTTCTCGTAGCCGTCGGCAATCTCCTTCGAGGCCATCCCGGTGAGGGGTGACTTGTAGGGGAAGTTGGCGTGCCAGTAGCAGCCGCTGGCGATGTTGTACGCGAGCGAGCCGAGCGCCTCCATCGTCGAGGCGAACAAGCCGGTCTTGGCGACCTGTACGATCTTGACCGTCTTGGTATAGCCCTGCTGCGCCGCCTGCCGCCAGAAGGTGGCGAAGTCGGGCGGGATCGGGAAGGTGTTCAAGATCTCACACTGCTCCGCCTTGAACTTGGCGATCTGTGCCGAGTAGTCGGTAGTGCCGTCCTCGTATGCGCCCGGATCGACGATGGTAAAGCCCGCCTTCACCAGCTCGGGACCCAGATGGGCGCGGATGGCATTGCCGTCGGCGTCGTTCGGGTACAGTACGCCCACCTTCTTGTTGGTCTTGACCGGACCGTTCCACTGCGAAACGTAGCAGTTTAAGAATTCCTGGACGCCGAAGGAGAAGAGGTAGGTCCACTTGAACGGCGAGGGCTGGCCCGGCTTGGCGCCGCGCCCGAAATAGAAGGCTTCCCAAGGCATGACGGTGGAGAGGCTGGGCACGCCGGCGGCCTCGCAGGCATCGGCGACCGGGTTGACCGTCTCGGGGGTCGAGGTGGAAAGCATCAGATCGACCTTGTCGCTGTTGATCAGCTCCTTGGCGAGCTGACCCGAGCGGACCGGGTCGGACTGGGTATCCTTGGCAATGATCTCGACGGCGTATTTCTTGCCGCCCACGGTGATGCCGCCGGACAGGGCCTTGCGGACCTGGGCGAGAATGAAGGGGTCGCTTTCGCCGAAGCTTGCCAGCGGGCCGGTCAGTGGGCTGATGAAGCCGACCTTGAGAGAGTCCGCGGCGCTTGCCGTCCGCGACAACGCCATCGGCAAGGTGCCGGCCAACGCCAGTCCGCCGGCGCCGATTCCCGCCTTCTTGACGAACTCGCGCCGCGTGACCGCGGCTTCATCGTCGCCTTGCTTGTCGTACCTACCCGTCAACTTCGATTTTCGCATTTTTTCCTCCCGGTTGTTAGGAAGGAGCAGGCTGCGCGGCGCATAACCCGGTCGGCGACGCGCCGATGGTACGGCGCCGTTTTGCTACGAGTCGGCTCCGTTCCCGATCCCCCCTAGGTTTATCGAATTCTACCGCCCTCGGAAAAGTGGCTTGTTGCCCTTCTGTCCCGTCGGCGTCTCCGGCGGTGGCGGTGCCGACGATAGGCATTAGCCCGGCGGCAGTCAATTTTCCTGTCGCCATCGCCCGATTAACTTTAGCACAGCTGCTTTCTGATGGTCACCTATCCAAAGATTGTCTCTAGCGCGGAAGCATGCCATCAAAGAGATCGACCTGCACCTCTACATCCCCGAGTTCGCCCGCATCGCGGTGGACGAGTTCGTATCCCTGTATCGGCAGGCGGCGCGGGAAGCCAAACGGTCACGATAGACAGAGCATCAGCGCGTAAGAGAGAAAACATGACCGTCGCGCGCAGGGGCAAGAAGGGTATCGTCATCATCTGCAACCTGGATACGCGCGGAAAGGACATCGTCTTCGTCAAGGATCTGATCCGCGACCGCGGTCACGAGGCGATACTGGTGGACTTCAGCATGGAGGAGCCGCCGCCGCTCGCCGGCGACGTCACCTGCGAAGAGGTTGCCTTGCGCGGAGGCCTGCCGATCGCGACGGTGCGCCAGTATTACCGTAGCAACCGCGAGGCTGCGACCAACAACCAGATCGCCGGCGCCGCCGTCATCGTCGCCGACCTGATGAAGCAGGGCCGGGTGCATGGAGTGATCGGCATCGGCGGCGCCACTTCGACGTTGGTATCGACGGCGGTGATGCAGCGCCTGCCCTTCGGTATGCCCAAAGTGATGGCAACCCCCATGGCGGGCCATCCCCGTTACGCCGAGATCGGCGTCGGCACGCGTGACATCACCATGCACAACACGGTGCTGGACATCGTCAAGATGAACCCGCTGCTGAAGGCGCAGATCATCAACGCCGTGGGCGCCATCTGCGGCATGGTTGAAATGACCCAAGGCACCGAGTTCCATTTCGACCGCCCGGTGGTCGCCATCTCGTCGTTCGGTTTCGCCGAGATGACCGTGCAGGCGGCCGTGGACATGCTGGAGGAGGCCGGCTTCGTGCCGGTGGTCTGCCACGCTCAGGGTAAGGGTGACAAGGCGATGGACGAGATGATCGCCGACGGCCTGTTCCACGGCGTGCTCGACCTCTGCACCGGCGGCGTGATCGAGCACATCTGCGGCGGCAACCGCGATCCCGGCCCGGACCGGCTGATGGCGGCGGTGCGTCGCGGCATCCCGGCAGTGCTGGCGCCCTGCGGGCTCGACTTCCTCAGCTATGGCGGTCGAACCGACATGTTGGAGGCTACCAAGGACCGGGCGCGCTACGTTCAGGACTCCTTCCGCATCCAGGTACGCAGCAGCGCCGATGAGCTGCGCCGGGCCGCCGATGTCTTCGCCGAGCGCCTGAACCAGTCGAAGGGGCCGTTCACCTTTCTCGTCCCGCTGCGCGGCTGGTCGTCCATCGACAGGGAGGGTCGGCCCACCTACGACCCCGCCGCCGACGCCGCCTTCGTCGCCCAGCTGCGCGACAAGCTGGCACGCAAGGACGCCATCAAGGAGGTAGACTTGCACCTTTACACGCCCGAGTTCGCACGCGTCGCGGTGGACGAATTCGTCCGCCTGTATCGGCAGGCCACGAGTTGAAGCCGCCGACCGCCGGATCGGGACCGCGTACGACCGCAGGCCCAGGCGGTCAGGACAACGGCCGCAGCGTGTTGGTGCGGACGCGGCTGCGCCCGCCGGTCCGCGCCGCCGGCACAGTCTACCGTCACCGCCTGGACCGCTACGGCGAGGAGTTCCAGCGACGGGTATTGACGCTGGTCAAGGCGCCCGCCGGCTACGGCAAGTCCAGCCTGCTCGGCCAGTGGTTCGACCAGTTCCGCCGCGACGACGCGGCCGCCGGCTGGCTAAGCCTTGATCCCTCGCCCGACGACCTCACCGGCTTCATCCAGTACGTGGTTAGCGCACTCCAGGTCGCACGCCCCGACTTCGGTCGGCAGCTCGACATGTTCCTCGGCTCGGCGGCCCGTCCTTCGCCCGCCGGTATTACCTCCGCCCTGATGAACAGCGTCGGCGCCCTGGACGAGGACGTGTTCCTGTTCATCGACGATTTCCACCTCGCCAGCGACGCCGACGTGGTCGCCGCCGTGGAGGCCATGGTGGAACGGCCGGCGCCCAATCTGCACCTCGTCATCTCGTCCCGCCATTCGTTGCCGTTCTCCCTGTCCCGCCATCGCGCCAAGGGAAGGATGGCCGATATCAATGGCGACCAGCTCCGCTTCGACAGCCGTGAAGCCGCCGAGTTCCTGCGCACCGCCGGCCACGGCAACCTGTCGCTAGCCGAGATCGACGCCCTGGTTTCGCGCACCGAGGGCTGGGCCGCCGGCATTCAGCTAGCGGCAATTCTGCTAGCGCAGAACTCCGATCGCGACAGTTTCTTCTCCCTTCTGGCCGGACCGCACCGCCACTTGTCTGAATACCTCACCGACGACGTCGTCGACCGCTTGCCCGCCGCCACCATCGACTTTCTACTCAAGACCTCGCTCCTGTCCCGCCTCTGTCCCGATCTGTGCAATACGGTCACCGGCCTGACGAGCGCGCGGGCGGAGCTGGACGAGCTGGAACGCCAGAGCCTGTTTCTCAGTTCGCTCGACACCGAGCAGGTTTGGTATCGCTACCACCACCTGTTCGCCAGCGTGCTGCGGCGGCGCCTGTCCGAGCAGCAGCCGTCGCTGCTGCCGACGTTGCATCGCCGCGCCAGCGACTGGTTCGCCCGCCATGGCCTAGTCGACGAGGCGTTCGGCCACGCCATCGAGGCCGGCGACATGGACCGCGCCGCCGCCATCCTCAATGATGCCTGCGACCGTCTGCTCTATAATGGCCGTCTCTCCACCGTGCTGCGGTGGGCCGACCGGCTGCCGCCCGCCGCGTTGCGGCCGTTCCCGCGCGTCCGCCTCCAGGCGGCCTTTTCCCTCATTCTCGAATGGCGCTTCGATGACGCCGCCCGGATCATCGGCGAAGTCGAACGGGACTTGGCCGACGGTGGGGCTGCCGGCGGGACAGTGGACGGTGCGGCAGGCGGGGCACCGCGGCCGGGCGGTGACCTCGACATTCGCTTCATCGTCTCGCACCGCAAGCTAATGCTCTACCATTTCATGGACGACACGCCGAACACGGAACGCATCATCGGCGACATCATCAACGAGTTCCCCGACATCGACCCCTATCTACGCGGCAACTTGGAGACCTGTCTGATCTACGCGCGGCGCGAAACCTACAGGCTGAACAACGTCGAGCGGATGGACGTGCACGCCCGCGATTTCTACGAAAAGGCGGGCAGCCTGTTCGTCTCGGTGTGGCACGAGGCGGTGCTGGGGCCGACCTACTACCTGCGCGGCGACACCCAGATGGCCGAGCGTTCACTCGACGCCGCCATGCGCACGGCGGAGAGGATCGACGGCAAAATATCCCCCCTGGTCGCCATGCCGGCCCTGCTGTTGGCGGAAATCTTTTACGAGCGCAATGAATGCAACCGCGCCGCCGAGCTGATTGGGGTCTACGGACCCGAGGCGGAGAAGCAGGGGTTTGTCGATCATCTCGTCGCCTATTACGTCACCCGCGCCCGTCTGGCGCTGCTGCGCGGCGACGAAGAGGCGGTCAGCGAGGCCGTTCGCGCCGGACATCTGTCGGCGGCCCGCCACGGCTTCACGCGCCTGGAGAACTTCATTGCGCTGGAGGAGATGCGCCGCGCCACCGCCGGCGGCGACCTGGACGCCGTGCGGCGAATCAAGGAGGGCCTGGCCCGCGCCGACCTCGACCGCGCCCTCAAGCCGGGTCCCCATACCACCACCCGCGACGAACCTTTGGCGGTCGCCTGGAGTCGGGCCTGCTGCGCGCTCGGCGACTTCGCCGAGGCAACCCGGGTGTTGCGGCGCTGGATCGCGTTCGCCGGCAGTCGTGGGGCGTTGAAATCCGAGGTGCGGCTGCTGATCGTCCTGGCGGTGGTGCTGGCTCACGACAGCCGCGAAGGGGAGGCGCTGCGCTGCCTGCGCGAGGCGGTCAAGAAGGCGGCGCGGCCGCGCCTTATCCGCAGCTTCATTGACGAGGGCCGGATCGTCGAGGCGCTGTTGCTCAAGCTGTTCTCCGGGGCGGACGAGGTTCTCGGCCCGACCACGGCCTTCGGTCTCGAACTCATCCGCATCTTCGCCGCCCCGGACGGCGGGGACGGCGGGTTGGCGCCGACCGCAGCCCCGTCCGGGGCCAACGTGATGACGTTGCCGAAACCTCTGAACGGACGCAAAACCGAGATTATAAAGCTGGTCTCGCTCGGACTGTCGAACCGCGAGATCGGCAATCGCCTTGGCCTGACCGAGGGGTCGGTCAAATGGTACCTCCAGCGCATCTTCATCAAGCTGGACGTGCGCCGCCGTTCCATCGCCGTGCTCAAGGCGCGCAGGTTCGGGATCGTCTGATGCCGCCGTTGTCCGCAAGACCTCGCCGACACGCCGATCGTTGATGCGGGACGACGCCGCCGGATAACTCTCAACCCCACTGACAGATGGAGCGCGCCGCCATGCGAGCCTACGAGATCAAGGAAGCCATCGGCATCGAGGGCATCGTGCTCAACCCGGACCGGCCTACGCCCGAGCCCGGGCATGGCGAGATCGGGATCAGGGTCCGCGCCACCTCCCTCAACTACCGCGACCTACTGGTGGCAAAGGGCATCTACCGGGGCGGCCTGAAGCCGTCGGTGATCCCGCTGTCCGACGGCGCCGGCGAGGTCGTCGCGGTCGGCCTCGGAGTCTCACGCTTCAAGGTCGGCGACCGCGTCGCCGGCACCTTCTTCACGGGCTGGCTGGCCGGCGCTGTCACCGCCGAGTGCACGGCGCGCGCCCTCGGCGGCGTGATCGATGGCATGCTGGCCGAGTACGTCGTCCTTCCGGAGACCGGCGCCATCCACGTCCCGGACCGCCTGAGCTTTGAGCAGGCGGCCACCCTTCCCTGCGCCGGGCTGACCGCGTGGAACGCCGTCGTCGAGACGGGCCGTGTCAAGGCGGGCGAAAACGTGCTGCTGCTTGGCACCGGCGGGGTATCGCTGTTCGCTCTCCAGTTCGCCAAGCTGCACGGCGCCCGCGTCATCCTGACCTCCAGCAGCGATGACAAGCTGGCGCGGGCCAAGGCGCTGGGCGCCGACGACGTGATCAACTATCGCAACACCCCGGATTGGGACAAGGCCGTCGGCGTCCTGACCGGCGGACGCGGCGCCGATCTGGTGGTCGAGGTCGGCGGCCCCGGCACATTGGAACGGTCCATCAGGTCGGCGCGGGTCGGCGGCACGGTCGCCATGATCGGTGTGGTGACCGGCGCCGGACAAATCGATCCGCGGCCGCTGATCTCGCGGGCAATCCGGCTGCAGGGCATCTATGTCGGGTCGCTGGAGATGTTCGTGGCGATGAACGCCGCCGTGACCCGAACGGCGCTGGCCCCCGTCATCGACCGCGTCTTCCCGTTCGAGGGGGCGCGCGACGCTTACTCCCACCTCGCCAGCGGGGCCCATTTCGGCAAGGTCGTCGTCACCGTCTTTCGCTGATCTAGGGGCACCCGCAGGCGCCGACCGGGCTGCGCGGCATCATGGAGATGATCGAGCAACTGGTGATGACACGCGCGGCGCCGCCGCACGCGGTCTCGATGGCCGCGTCGTCGGCGACACGCTGGGCGCCGTCATCGTCACGGACGCGAAAACGGAATCCGCCGCTATCTTTGGATAGGCGACCGCTGGACAGGAGCCGTCATAGGGTCGCATGATTGCAGAGTCGGAATTGCCGGCATCGGCAACCGCAACGTCGCGCCATGCGGCGGCGGAAAAAACAAAGATTGGGAGGAGGCCATGACCGCGCCAGCCAAATCGAACGCTTTCCCGCTGCCATCGGAAATCCGCGACGTCCCGGGAACCGAGGGCTGGCAGAACATGTATCCCTATTTCACCCGCTTCCGGCCCGAGGACGACAAGATCTTCTGGTTCTACAATGCAATGCACTTCCCCGAGCCCATGCCAGCGTTCGACGTGGTGACGGCAGAAATCCCCTACCAGGGGCTGGGTGCTTTCACCACCCGCGTTTTTTCATTCCCGACCACGCTGGGGGTGGACCACCGCATCGTCAACGGCCGCATCTACATCACGGCCTACCCCGTCACCGATCCCGCCGAGATCGGCAGGCGGCTGGCGCTGTTCCAGGAGCGCGCCGGCTTCTACTACCAGAATTGGGACCGCCTCTACGGCGAATGGAAGGAACGCATGCTCGCCCTCATCAAGGAGGTCGAAGACATCAGGGTGCCCCCGTTGCCCGAGTTCGATGACATCGAGGTGGTCACCTCCGGGCGCGGCATCGGCCAGAACCATTACGTGCGCGAGGCCTACCACCGCTGCATCGAGGCGTTCTCGAAGATGTGGCACTACCACTTCGAGTTCCTGATGCTGGGCTACGGCGCCTATCTGGTGTTTTTCCAATTCTGCAAGAAGGCGTTCCCCGAGATCGCCGACCAGACCGTGGCGCGTATGGTGGCCGGCATCGATGTCTTCATGTTCCGTTCCGACGACGAGCTTAAGAAGCTGGCCCGGCTGGCGGTCGAACTGGGCATCGACGGCAAGTTCGGCGACGGCATCGATCCTGCCGACACCATGTTAGCCCTGGGGCAGATGGGCGACGCTGGCCGCAAATGGCTGGACCAGTTGGAGACGTCGCGCCATCCCTGGTTCCTGATGTCCACCGGCGACGGCTTCTACCATCACCACCGCAGCTGGAACGACGACCTGTCGGTGCCGTTTTCAGTGATCGCCCGCTATATCGGCAAGCTCAAAAAAGGGCAATCGATCGAGCGGCCGACCGAAAAACTGAAGACGGAGCGGGAACACATCATTTCCGAATACCGCGGCCTGCTGACCACCGACGAGGACCGCGGCGCCTTCGACCAGATGCTCGGCCTGTGCCATCTCGTCTTCCCGTTCGTCGAGGACCATAAATTCTACTGCGAGCACTGGTTCACCACCATCTGGTACAACAAGCTGCGCGAGTTCGGGGCCCTGCTCGCCCGCTGGGGCGTGATCGCCGACGCCGAGGACTTCTTCCATCTCCATCATACCGAGGCCGATCTCGCCTTGCAGGAGGTCAGTCTGGCCTGGGCGGCCGGGTCTGTCCCCGCCGGACGCGGTCATTGGAAGCCCATCCTCAAGGAGCGCAAGCGCATTTGGGAGAAACTCAAGGAGTGGTCGCCGCCGCCGGCACTTGGTCCGATTCCCGACGACATCGCCGACCCGGCGTTGCAAATGCTGTGGGGTATCACATCGGAGACACTGGCGACGTGGGCGCGGACGCCCGATGCCGCCAACGCACACGAGCTGCACGGCTTCGCCGCTTCGCCGGGCGTGGTCGAGGGCATAGCGCACGTGCTGATGAACGCCAACGACATCGGCCTGATGAAGGATGGCGAAATCCTCGTCTGTCCGGTCACCAATCCCAGTTGGGGTCCGGTGTTCGGCAAGATCAGGGCGACCGTGTCCGACATCGGCGGCACAATGTCCCACGCCGCCATCGTCGCCCGCGAATACGGGATGCCGGCGGTGGTGGGCACCGGCACGGCCACCAAGCGCATCAAGACTGGGCAGCGCCTGCGTGTCGATGGCGACAATGGTGTCGTCACCATCCTTGATTGACGGGGGGCACCGGCGTGACTGGGCAAGGCTCCGGGATCGTCCTGCACTTTCGGGACATCGGCATCAACGATCGCCCGACGGTCGGTGGCAAAGGGGCCAGCCTGGGGGAGTTAACCCAGGTCGGAATTCGCGTCCCGCCGGGATACGTCGTTAGCATCAGGGCCTTCGAGCGATTCCTGGCCGGCATCGACCCGCAAGAGTCGATCCGCCACGCCATCGAAGGCCTGGCCGCCAACGATCTGCTGGCGATCTCGAGGGTGACTGAGGGTATCCGGGAGCGGATTGCGGCGGCGCCAATGCCGGCGGAACTGCGGGATGCGATCATGGCGGGTTACGCCGAGCTGTGCGCGGACGAGGGCGACCTCCCCGTCGCCATCCGCTCCTCCGCCACCAGCGAAGACGGCAGCGAGGCGAGCTTCGCCGGTCTTCAGGACACCTATCTGTGGATTCGCGGCGGTGACGGCGTCCTCCATGCCGTACGCGACTGCTGGGCCAGCCTCTACAGTTCGGAGTCGGTCAGCTACCGCTTGCGGCTGAAGTTGCCTGAGGAGGGGCTCGCCATGGGCGTGGTGGTCCAGCGCATGGTCAATTCCCGCTGCTCGGGGGTGATGTTCACGCGCAGCCCACTCACCGGCGATCGTTCGGTCATCGCCATGGAAGGCAGTTGGGGGCTGGGCTCGGCCATCGTCAGCGGCGAGGTGACGCCCGACAAATACGTGGTCAACAAAGTGACCGGCGAAATTATGAAACGGACGGTGTCGCACAAGAGCGTCATGCACGTTCCCGATCTCGCCGCCGGCGGTGTTCGCGAGGAGCCCGTCCCGGCGGAGCGCCGGGACGTCGCTTGCCTCAGCGACGAAGAAATTGTCGAACTAGCTCGGGTCGGCAAGGCCATCGAGGGACACTACCGCTGTCCCCAGGACATCGAATGGGCCTTCGCGCCCGACGGCAGCGGCGGCGAGAGCCTCTATCTCTTGCAGAGCCGTCCCGAAACCATCTGGGCGAACAAGGACGCCAAACCGGCGGCGACCCCGAAGGCCAGGGCCTTCGACCATGTCTTCGCCGTTCTCGGCCAGCGTGGCAAAGCATGAACCTGACCAACGAGGACGTGGAAGAGATTATTCGCCTCTTGGACGCCGCCACGTATACCGATCTGCGCCTCGAAACGGCCCGGTTCACTCTCGTCCTGCGCCGACGGGGCAGCGGCTGGACCCAGGAGAGCGAAGTTAGGTCGGTGCCGACCATCGTGCCCGGACCGGACCAACTGACGCAGGAACGAGCGCTATTTGCATCGGCTGTGCCCGTTCCACCCGCCGCGGGCGGGCCAACGCCGGTCGCAGGGTTGATTGAGGTTCGGACTCCGATCGTCGGCACTTTCTACCGCGCGCCCAAGCCCGGGGCTCCGCCCTTCGTGGAAGTCGGTTCGATCGTCGGCGAGGATACGGTGGTCGGTATCGTCGAGACCATGAAGCTCATGAACTCGGTGTATGCCGGAGCGGCCGGACGCGTCGTGGACATTCACGCCGCGGACGGCGAATTGGTGGAACCCGGTCATGTCCTGATGCGCCTGGAACTGGTGGACGAATGAAGATCCGCCGGGTGTTCATTGCCAACCGGGGCGAGATCGCGGTCCGCATTATCCGTACCTGCCAACGCCTCGGTATCGAAACCGTGCTCGGTGCCTCGGAAGCCGACCTCGATAGCCTGCCGGCCCGGCTCGCCGACCGAGTCGTCCGCATCGGTCCGGCGAAGCCCGCCGGCAGTTATCTCAACGTCGAGGCGGTGGTCGGGGCTGCGGCGGCGGCCGGCGCAGATGCCATCCATCCGGGCTACGGCTTTCTCTCCGAGAATGCCTCCCTGGCCCGCCGCTGTCTGAAGCAGGGCCTCCTATTGATCGGCCCCACGGAGGAGCACCTTCTCGCCGTCGGCGACAAGCTGAAAGCCCGGGAGCACGCGATTGCCGCCGGCCTACCGGTGGCGCCGGGCGGACCGGCGGCAACGCCTGACGAAGCGACCGCGCTGGCCAAGCAAATAGGCTACCCGCTTCTCGTCAAGGCGGTTGGCGGTGGCGGCGGCCGAGGCATGAAGCTGGTACGCGAGCCGTCTGCCTTGATCGACACCGTGGCCCTTGCCATGGCCGAGGCGGAGGCTGCCTTCGCCGACCGACGGGTGTATTTGGAACGCTTCGTCGCCTCAGGCCGGCACGTCGAGGTACAAATCATCGGCGACGGCGAGCGCGTGGTCCACCTCGGCGACCGAGACTGCTCCGTCCAGCGGCGCTACCAGAAACTGGTAGAAGAGGCTCCCGCTCCTAACCTCCCCGATCGTCTCCGCGAAGAGATACGGGCGGCCGGCGTACGGTTCGGCCGCCACCTCGGCTACCGCGGCCTCGGCACCGTGGAGTTTCTGGTGGACCGCGACCGGGGAGACTTCTTTTTCCTGGAAATGAACGCCCGCATCCAGGTCGAGCATCCCATCACCGAGGCGATCACCGGCCTCGATCTGGTGGCCGAACAGATTTCCGTCGCGGAAGGCCGGCCGTTGCGTTTTACACAGGACGAAGTGCGCTGGAACGGGCACGCGGTCGAATGCCGCCTCAACGCCGAGCGCTGGCGGCAGGACTTTCAGCCGAGCCCGGGAACCATTACGGCGATAGTCTTCCCCGCCGGCCCCGGCATCCGGGTCGACACTCACGTGCAGCGGGGCGTCAAAGTGCCGCCCTTTTACGACTCGCTGCTCGCCAAGATCATCGTGCATGGCGTAGACAGGGCCGATGCTCTCGCCCGCCTGTGCGGCGCTCTAGCGCTTTGCAGGGTGGACGGCGTGGAAACCAACCTCGGCTTATATACGGAACTCGCCGATGATCCCGAGTTCGCGGTCGGCGGGGTGGATACCGCCTATCTCGCGCGCTTTCTGGAGCGGAGGGCCTAGACGGTGGCCGACATCGAACTCGTAGACGTCTCCATCCGCGACGGCAACCAGAGCAACTGGAGCGCGACCGGCCTCAACACCGCACAGATTCTCGAGGTGGCGCCTGTCCTCGACCGAGTGTGCTTCCGGGCACTCGACTTCGCCTCCAGCACTGCCATGGGGGTTGCGGTGCGTACCTTCCGGGAAGACCCCTGGGAGCGCAACCGTCTCGCCCGGCGCGCCATGCCGGACACCCCGCTACAACTCATCGGCACGGGCTTGCGGTTCATCTCCTGGGAGACCCAGGATCGGGATTTCATGCGGCTCGTCTACCGGCGTCTCGTAGCGAGCGGCGTGACCCGCTTCATCGTCCTCGACCCGATGCTGGACCCAACGTCGATGGTCGAGATTGCCCGCATCATCCGCGAGGAGGGTGGCGAAGAGATCGTCACCGCCCTCACCTTCACGGTAAGCACGGTCCACGACGATGCCTTGTACCGCAAGCTGGCTGAGGTGATCGCAGCCTGCCCGGACATGGACCGTGCTTATATCAAGGACCCGGCCGGATTGCTGACCCCCGACCGGGCCCGCACGCTCATCCCCGCTGTCCGAGAGGGGCTGGCCGGCAAGCCGCTGGAGCTGCATTCCCACTGCAATATCGGCCTTGCCCCCTATACCTACATTGTGGCGGCCGAACTGGGGGTGGCAGCCCTGCATGTGGCGCTCGGGCCGCTCGCCAACGGCTCGTCTCTCCCCTCGGCCCTCCAGGTGACGGCCAACCTGCGCGAGCACGGCCACCGGGTGGATGTCGACGACCACGCTATGGCGACGGCGGCTGACTATTTCGACCGCATCGCAAAGGCCCAGGGCCTGCCCATTGGCGCCCCGCACGACTACGACGCCACGTTCCTGCGCCATCAGGTGGCCGGCGGCGTCATGACCACGACCCGGCGGCAGCTCGAAGAGGTCCGGCTGGGCCACCGCTTCGCCGAGGTCATGGAGGAGGTGGACCGGGTGCGCGCAGAACTCGGATATCCGATCATGGTGACGCCCTTCCCGCAGATCGTCTGCACCCAGGCGCTGTTCAACGTGATCGGCACGGAGCGCTACGCCCAGGTGCCCGATCAGGTGATCCGTTACGTGCTCGGCAAGTTCGGGCGTCCGATAGCACCGGTTGACCAAGCCGTGCTTGACCGCATTCTCGCCTCGCCCCGGGCCCGTGAGATCATGGCCGAGCCACCGCCCCCGTCGCTCGCCGAATTGCGGCAGCGGATCGGATCGCATCTCTCTGACGACGAATTCCTCCTGCGCGCCACCATGCCGGCCGAGCAGGTGGATGCCATGGTGGCCGCTGGCCCGGCCTGCATCGGCTACAACCCCGACACCGTTCCGCTCTTCAAGCTGCTGGCGGAAGCTGTCAGGCGGACCGATCTGGACTATCTCCGGATCGAGAAGCCTGGTCTCACGTTGGAGCTTTCCAGCGGGGGTGCCTCTTGATCTCCTCCCCCGCGTCTATCGCACGCCTCCGCGCCGCCCGTGGTTTCGTGTTCGACATGGATGGGACGCTGGTCCTGAGTGATGCGGCGCACCAAAGCGTCCGATCTCTGCCCGGCGCTGCCGACACGATCAACGGGCTAGCCGGGATGGGCCTGCCATTCTCTGTACTCACCAACGGCACGCTCAAACCGCCGGCCGAACTCGCTGCCCTGCTTCGCGGTGCCGGCCTCTCGGTCCCCGACAATCGAATGCAGACCCCGGCCTCCATCGCCGCCGCTTACTTTGCGCGCCGGGGGATCGCGCGAATCATGGTGATCGGAACGCACGGTACCGTGGTCCCCTTCGTCGAGGCTGGCCTGACCGTGCTCGGCACGGATCGCCGGGCCGAGGTCGACGCGGTGTTCGTCGGCTGGTCGCGTGACTTCACGATGGGCGACCTGGAGACCGCCTGCCACGCCGTGTGGGGCGGTGCGCGGCTATTCACCGCCTCGGTCAATGCATTTTTTGCCACCGCCGACGGCCGCGCCATTGGCACCTCGCGGGCAATCTCGGCCATGATCACCAGCGTGACCGGCAAGCGCCCCGTCGTGCTCGGCAAGCCGTCACGTGAAGCCCTCAGCAGCGCCCAGCGTTTGATCGGCGTGCCGGCCGACGGGATGGTGGTCGTTGGCGACGATCCGAGCCTGGATATCGCCATGGCCCGTCGGGGCGGAGCATTTTCCGTCCTCGTCACTACGGGCATCGCCGGACGCGAGGGGCTGCATGCCCTCCCCGAAGCATGGCGCCCCGATCTCGTGGTCGAGAGCTTGGGCGAGATGTGGCGCCTTTACCGAGGTGCCAATGCGACCTCCACCTCCATCCAGGGAGCCGAACTATGAGCCGCACCGTCATTGTCGCAGGAGCAGGGATGGTCCCGTTTACGAAGCCAGGTACCGGCGCGAGATACGACGTCATGGGTGTGGAGGCCAGCCGCCTCGCCTTGGCCGATGCCGGAATAGCTTACGAAGACGTGGAGCAGGCCTTCGCCGGTTACGTGTTCGGCGATTCGACCAGCGGTCAGAAGGTCATATACAGTCTAGGCATGACCGGCATCCCAATCGTCAACGTCAACAACAACTGCGCCACTGGCTCGACGGCGCTGTTCCTTGCGCGGCAGGCGGTCGCGAGCAGAGCCGTGGAATGCGCGCTCGCTGTTGGCTTCGAGCAAATGAATCCCGGACCGCTCGGTTCCATTTTCCCTGACAAGCCCGACCCGTTCGAGAACTTCAACCGAGAGGCCAAGGTTCTGATTGGAGACGTGGATCTGCCACACGCCGTGCGCCTGTTCGGCGGCGCCGGCCTCGCTCACATGCAGCGGTACGGTACTCGCCTAGAGACGTTCGCAAAGATCCGTGCCAAGGCGAGCCGCCATGGCGCCCGCAATCCGCTCGCCATCTTCCGCAAGGAGGTGACGGCCGAGGAAGTCATGGCCTCCCAAGTTCTTTGGCCTGGCGTGATGACCCGCCTCATGGCCTGCCCGCCGACCTGTGGTGCGGCGGCGGCCATCGTAGTGTCGGAAGACTTCGCCCGCCGCAAGGGAACCCCGGCAAACGTGCGCATCGCCGCCCAGGCTATGACCACCGACTTCCCGAGCACTTTCGAGGCCCATGACATGCGTCGGGTGGTCGGGTACGACATGGCCAGTAAGGCGGCCTCCCGGGCGTACGAGGCGGCCGGCATCGGCCCGCAGGATGTGGACGTCGTGGAGCTGCACGACTGCTTTGCCCAAAACGAACTTATATCGTACGAGGCGCTCGGCCTGTGCCCGGAGGGCGGCGGCGAAAAATTCGTGGAGGACGGCGACAACACCTTCGGCGGCCGCTTCGTCACCAATCCGTCCGGGGGCCTCCTGTCCAAGGGACATCCCCTCGGGGCCACTGGCCTGGGCCAGTGCTACGAGCTGGTCCAGCAGCTTCGCGGGACCGCCGGCGCCCGGCAGGTCGACGGTGCAAGACTCGCTCTCCAGCACAATCTCGGGCTTGGTGGGACCTGCGTGGTGACGATGTACGAGAAGGTCTGAGAACCATGTATCCGTGCTTGCGCGATCACGCCAAAATACGGGTTGACGAACTCACCTCATCGATTGTCCCGTGAGGGACATTATACCAAGTCCCGTTGATTAAAACCCGTGCGCCCATTCGCGCAATCTGATGGACATGATCCGCCAGGGCTGGTCGACGAGCTTGTTCCATGCCTCGCAGCAGTGATCGACGAGATCGTCATAAGTGTGTTTCGGCGTGGGGTCCCGACGCCGATCGGCGCCGCAAGTATCTGATTTGATTGATACCGAGGGGGTCACGAGGGCGCGCCTATTCACAGTTAGAGTTTCCGCGATCGCGTTCAGGCGATGGGAATCAACGAAGTCGTTACCGCACCGCGATCACCCTGGCAGAACGCTTATGTCGAGCGCCTGATCGGCTCGATCCGCCTCGAATGCTTGGATCACGTAATTATCTTCAACGAGAGTCACTTGCGTCATGTCCTGTCGAGTTATTTTCAATATCATCACGAGGCCAGAACACATCTCTCGCTCAACAAGGCTTGTCCGCTGTCTCGCCGGATACAATACCTCCCTCTGCAGGCGAGATCATCGCATCCCCCGAGGTGGGCGGTCTGCATCATCGCTACGAACGTCGCGCTGCATGACCTCCGTGGTTACTGAACCGACACGTCAGTGTCGGCGTGACAACCCGTCCCATTTGCGACCACTTTGCTCAAATGCGCTGGTTTCCAGAATTTCCATGCATGGCGCTCAAGTTGCAGCAGTCTCCCGATTTGCGGCGCGGCCGATGAAAATCGTCGGCCGCGATCTGCGGCTACCCGCGTCCCAGACCAAATGCATTTTTGAGTAAGGACAGCGTCGAGCCCGATGAAATCCGGTCACAGTGGACGCGGATGGACGTGGGGGACGAGCGCATCGTCGCCCCTCGCCGCACGCCGATTCCCGGGTCGGCCACTAGGCGGCGACCTTGGGCAGGCTAAGGAGTGCGGTGTCGTGGGCGGCCTGATCGTAGGGGTCGTCTTTGAGCTGGCCGGCGAAGTAGGCGGTGTAGGCACCCATGTCGAAGTGGCCGTGGCCGGAGAGGTTGAACAAGATGGTCTCGGCCTTGCCCTCGCGCTTGCAGCGCAGGGCCTCGTCGACCGCCGCCTTGATCGCGTGCGCGGATTCTGGCGCCGGCACGATGCCCTCGGTGCGGGCGAACTGCACGGCGGCCGCGAAGCATTCGAGCTGGGCGTAGGCGCGCGCCTCGATTAGCCCCAGCTCCTTGACGTGGCTGACCAACGGCGACATGCCGTGATACCGTAGGCCACCGGCGTGGATTGGCGAGGGGATGAAGGTCGAACCTAGCGTGTACATCTTCACCAGTGGCGTCAGATGCCCGGTATCGCCGAAGTCGTAAGCGTAGCGCCCACGCGTCAGCGTCGGACAGGACGCCGGTTCGACGGCGATGATGCGCGCCTTGCTTTTGCCCTTGATCTTATCGCCGACGTACGGGAAGGCGATGCCCCCGAAATTGCTGCCGCCGCCGGCGCAGCCGATGACGATGTCGGGCGCGAAGCCGGTCATCGTCATCTGCTCCTGCGCCTCCAGGCCGATGATGGTCTGGTGTAGCAGCACGTGGTTGAGCACCGAGCCCAGCGAGTACTTGGTGTCGTCGCGCTGTGCTGCTAGTTCGACCGCCTCCGAGATGGCAATTCCCAGCGAACCCGTCGAATTGGGGTTCTTCGCCAGGATGGCGCGCCCCGACGCCGTCAGGTTGGACGGGCTGGCTATGCACTTGGCGCCGTAGGTTTCCATCAGGGCGCGGCGGTACGGCTTCTGCTCGTAGCTCACCTTCACCATGTAGACTTCGACCTCGAGGCCGAACAGGTTGCCGGCGAATGCCAACGCTGAGCCCCACTGGCCCGCACCCGTTTCTGTGGTAAGGCGCTTGACACCTTCCTGTTTGTTGTAGAACGCCTGCGCGACCGCCGTATTCGGCTTATGACTGCCCGACGGGCTAACTCCCTCGTATTTGAAGAAAATCCTGGCCGGCGTGTCCAGCGCCGTCTCGAGACGCTCCGCCCGCACGAGCGGCGATGGGCGCCACATTCGGTAGATGTCGCGTACCGGCTCGGGGATATCGATCCACCGTTCCGTCGACACCTCCTGCATGATCACCGCCATCGGAAACAGCGGCGCCAGGTCTCCCGGACCGATCGGCTGTCCGGTGCCGGGATGCAATACGGCCGGCGGCGGAACGGGCAGATCCGCCACGATATTATACCAAGCTTTCGGAATCCGATCCTCGCCCAACAGATATTTTTTCGAGTCTGTCATCACGCTCCCCCTGTTTCCCGCCGTCGCGCGTCCTCTATTTATTAACTAAAGCATATTCCGCTCAAGTTTCCACATAATTTTGCACGTTCGAAATAGTTGGTGCATCCCTGCGCACTGAAGGAGGATTTCCACGACGAACTCCGTACACGGCGGTTCGACAGGATGCTGTCCTTTCTCCGAGTAGATGAGGATGTTGCCATCCTCATCCCTCACAGACCCGGATGTGCAGTTTTCCCGCTTCCGGTTCTTCACGAGAGAGCTTCGCTCGCGGCGGTATAGCGATGGACGATACGGGCTGCCGGCAGAGCGGCTGCGCGGGCCGACCGCCACCTCGCGTATTTGCAGACCGAAGCTCGGCTACAAACTCAAACGCGACACGCCTGCGCTCGACGGGCCGGAGCTGGACGCGCTCTATGCCAAGGGCGAGGCTCGGCTGGATGGCCGCAAGCTGTGAGCAGCAGGTGCGCGCTGGCGAGGGCTTAGCGGACGCACCAAGAAGTGCGAATTTCCCGGCCTGCCAGCCGGCAAAAGATGCGCGATTTTCGGGGGAGTCAAAATGTCATTCGCGGACAAGTTCAACCTGCTCAACGAATTCAATATTCTGCGCCTGATCTGCGGCCTTTTCTTCATCCCGCACATCTACGGCAAGTTCTACGAGCCGGCGGCACTTGGCTTCTTCGTCGCCGCCAAGTTCAAGCCGCCCAAGTTCTGGATGTATCTTTCCGGCGCGATCGAGACGGTGATCGCGATCGGCCTCATTTTCGGAATCTACACGACCATCGCCGCCGCGGTCGCCGCCCTCCACCTCGGCATCGCCACGGTCGCCGTCGCTCGCCTCACCGGCAAATGGCTTTGGAATATCGGCGGTTACGAATACTGCCTGTTCTGGGCGATCAGCTGCCTGGTGGTGGCGATGCACGCCTATTACGCCGGCGGCATCTGGGGCTGAAACGAAATCCATCGTCTGAATTCTCCGCACCTCGAAAGGAAAAATAAATAATGGCTAGCGTCCTTTTTTCTTCCATCACGCTGCGCGGTCTCACGCTGCCGAACCGCGTCGTGGTCTCGCCGATGTGCCAGTACAATTCCAACGATGGCTCGGCCAATGACTGGCTGTGTGTGCCGAATATTAGATTCAGCATGGCGCATAGAACAGACGGGATAAGCTCGCGGCCTGATGACTGATCTGCTCAAGCTGA
>OCZT010000460.1_pt1 | contig 39984 bp, 33 predicted proteins | sample 1539031 | NCBI WGS metagenome assembly OCZT01 (sample SAMEA3539308, study PRJEB22396) | soil metagenome | biome: tundra; feature: field; material: soil | place: USA | collected 2010-05 | depth 0.15 m
TCTTGAAGGATGAGGATATCCGCTTTGAAGCGCATTACGGACTCAAGTCAGACATGACGCCAGGTCCGAAAAGAGCGGACATTCACCACGCGATGGCGCAGGATCAGCAACCGACGTCGGTGTGCAGCAGCGACGAAGATAACCCGAAAAGTTTGCAGGCGGTAAATGTGCTCCGTCAACGCAAGCCACCAGATAACGAATGCAGCATCGCGATCTAAACGCAGTGACGCAGATGGGTCAGTAGTGCTGATTGAATTGTATCAACCGGGACATGGGCGGGAGCCAATCCACGCGCGATGCTCATCAGCAGCGTCAGTGATGGTCCCTCAGACCGAATGTCTGATTCGGGCCCGCGCGATCCGGGTTTGTTATCGGCGCTGCACGCTTAGGGCAGAACGGCCACAAAATTACTCTGGTCCGTCTTGCCAAGTGTCGACGGGTTCCCTAGCTGATGAGGTAGACATACGCCCCCCGATGCGGCCGGATTGGTCGCCTGACAGTCGGAATGTCATGCTCGCCAGCCGCTGACGTATGCCTCTATTCAAGGGAGGTTTACGATGTCGGATTTTCGGTTTTTCAAAACTCATCGAACATGGGAAGATTGGCTCGGCATGCTGCTTGGCGTGCTGATTGTGCTGTCGCCCTGGTTCCCCACCCAAGCAAGCCAGGAGATTGCTGCGGACCGCAGCTACGTGATTCTGAACACGTTCGCGGTCGGCGTGATCATACTTTGCCTCGGTCAGCTTGAATATGTGGCGCTGCAGCGCTGGGAGGAAGTGGCCGAAATCGTGCTCGGGCTGTGGCTGATCGCCTCGCCCTACATGTTCGGCTATTCCGGCGATGGCGTGCTCGTATTCTGGCATTCAGGTCTTGGCGGACTCGTGGTGCTGCTGGCGGCCCTGCAGCTGTGGCAGGACTGGGACCAGAGCGATCAGGAGATGCTTAAGCTCGAGCAATAGCAATCAGCGATCAGGCCCGCCGGTTTCGAAAGCTCGACCGGCGGGTTGCAAATATGCAACCTCGAAAACCTGCACGCTTGCAGCAGTATCAAGACGTGCGCTAGACGTTGTCGCGCTTACGATTGGGGCCAATCTCCGCAGTGGGTCATTTGCGTCACTTTGGCGATGCCCACGCAGCTGCGCCCATAACAGACCTTTACGAGCGACGCTCGCGAGTCCGTTTGGTGCATGAACAGACATGCCCTTTTATTCGATCGCCTCGTCGGCGAGCGACAGCAACGTGCCCCGGCTTTTGGCGGTCCTGAAGTTGATCACCAAAGCAAGCTTGCGCGCCTGCTCGATCGGCAGATCCCCGGGTCTGAAACCACTGAGGATTTTCGCGACTAACACTTGAATCCGCGACCGCAGCCGGAATCTCAAGCGTGCGAGCTCTCGGGTGTAATCGAGCTGCCTGCGAGCCACGATGCCCCCTGTCGATATAAGGCTTCGACAGCCGCGCCCTTGAGCCCTGGCATATCAGGCTTAACCGTGTAACCGATGCGGGTCTGCAAATAGGCGAGGTGGCGATAGCCTTCGGGAAACCTGTTCAGCAAGCCGGTGTCTAGTTGCAGGAGCGCGCCCGGTTCGACCGGATCAAGCCTGTCCTTTTCGTATATCGGCTGACGAAGGACGAAGCCCCATCGATTCGAACGTTTTTCAAGAAAGTCATAGAACCGGCCGGTGCAGACAACATCGCAAAGCACCCCCTCGACATGATCCCGCTGTGAAATCGTCATCTTGGTTTGGGCGACTGCGCGCTCGCCAACAATGTCGATCGAAGTGCCGCCCAGAAAGTGAAGGATGCTCACGCCCCGCGCCCAGCCCTCCTTGTTGGCCTCGATGAACTCGTCGCCGGTTCCCTGAAACCACGTCGCCATCATCCGGCCGTCGCTGTGCCAAACGCCACGGAACCGCTTCCAATGCCCGGAATCACGCCAGAGCACCCAGTTCTCGATCAACTCGCGTATCAGCAGATGGTCCAACATTCCGAGATCCCTTCGTCAGCTTGTCCAAAATCAGAAACTTGTCGATGAAGCGCCCGCGATACTCTGGGAGAGGCTGTTGAGGTCTCGCCCGCGCGACGACTCTGAGCTTGGCTATCGCGAGTCTGCACGAACCGCATACTTGCCCGGTGAAGGACCGCTATGGGTCATTCGCGTCGGTTTCGAGATGTCCGCTATTCGTCCGATCACCGCCAATCCCGGATATGCTGCTTCGGTATTGAAAGCATCGGGATAATCGGGAGTGGTGTGATTCGCCCACACCCTAGCTCACCGCGCACGGCACGCTCAAAAATCCGCGAAAGCGAACGCGGCCGCCTCGCACCGGCGGACCGTTCAGCGCGTACCCAGGAAACCGCGCCAGCAATCGCGAAATCGCGATCGCGCCTTCGAGCCGCGCCAGCGCCATCCCGGCGCATTGATGCGCGCCGGTGCCAAACGCAAGATGCCGGTTCGGCGTGCGGCCGATGTCGAGAGTTTCCGGATCGGCGAATTGCCTGGGATCGCGGTTGGCGGCCCCGATGCACAGCGTCACCGGCGTACCCGCTGCCAGCGTGACGCCGCCGAGCTCGACGCGCTCCGTGGTCATGCGGTTGCCGAGCTGGTTCGAGCTTTCAAATCGCAGAATTTCCTCGACCGCAGTCTTGGTCAGATCCGGATTTTCGATCAGCCGTTTTTTCTGCGCAGGGTTTGCTGATAACGCCACCAGTCCGTTGCCGATCAAATTGGTGGTGGTCTCATGCCCGGCGTTGAGCAGGAAGATGCAGTTGTGCAGCAGTTCCTTTTCCGTCAGACGCTCGCCGTTGTCCTCGCCCTGGATGAGGCGCGTCAGCACGTCGCGTTCGGGATTGCCCGGTTTGGCCCGCCGGCGTTCGACCAGTGTTTCCAGATAGGAGAGAAAATCTTTTACCGCCTTGTTGCCGCGTGCAAAAACTTCCGCTGAGATCACCGGTTCGAGCGCACCCAAAATCGCCAGCGACCAGTCGCGCAGCGGCTCGCGCTCCTCCGGGGGGACATCGAGCAGGTTGCCGATCACCTGAATCGGAATCGCAGAGGCAAAATCCCCGATCAGCTCAAAGCTGCCTTTGGCGGCGATGGCATCGAGCAGCCGGTCCACCAGCGCGATCAGATCGGGCTTCATCTCCGCGATCGCGCGCGGCGACAGCGCGCCCATGATCAGCCGGCGCACGCGGGTGTGCGCGGGCGGGTCGTTGAAGACGAGACTGGTGGTGTGGTGCTCGTAGAGCAGCGAATTGCCGTATTTCGGCGCGAACTCCCTTTTCTTGTCGGAGCTGAAGAGTTTTGTACTTTTGTAGGCGCTGACCAGATCGTCATAGCGCGTCAGGAAGCAGGAACCGTTGGGCAATAGCTTGACCGGGTCATGCTCCCGCAGTGCACGATAGGTCGGGTAGGGGTCGGCATAGAATTCCGGCGTCAGTTTCTCGATGTCGAAATTGGCCGCCAGCTCTCGCGCGTTCGCGTTCATGCTGCCATACTCATAGGTAGAGACCGATATGCCGTTTTTGCTCTTTCCGAAACCGCGGCTGCCTCTACAGTCCGGCACCGGAATACAGTCTCGGCTCACCGACTGGAAATGAAAATGCACGCCCGCACAGAAGCACCTTCCGAAACTGCGCCCGAAGCGACACCCTCTTGGCCGGAGGATATCTTTGCGATTTTGCAGCGCTTTGATGCCCGTCAGGTGCCCTACGTGCCGGATGCCGGGCATTCGCAGCTGATCGAGCGCGTGCTGGGCGCCTCCTCGATGCGCGCGGTCCCGTTGACGACGGAAGAAGAGGGCGTGGCGCTGCTGGCCGGCGCCTGGGCCGGCGGCCAGCGCGGCGTGCTGCTGATGCAGTCGAGCGGAGTCGGCAATTGCGTCAACATGCTGTCGCTGACCCAGATTTTCCGCTTTCCGTTCCTGACGCTGGTGACGATGCGCGGCGAATGGGGCGAATTCAATCCATGGCAGGTGCCGATGGGGTCGAGCACCGAGGGCGTGTTCGATTTATCAGGGATCAAGGTGTTGCGGGCTTCCCACGCCGAGGAGGTGCGCGAGGTCGTCGAGGCCGCGGCGGGACAGGCTTACAATGCCTGCACACCGACCGCCGTTCTGTTGTCGCAGCGTCTGATCGGGGCAAAGGTTTTCACCAAATGAGCAAGGCAAATCTTCTCGATCGGCGCAGCGTGGTCTCCAGCCTGCTGGCGGAGCGCAAGGACGCCATCGTGGTCGGCGGACTGGGCGCCTCGACCTACGATATCGCCGCCGCCGGCGATCACGATCGCAATCTCTATCTGTGGGGCGCGATGGGCGGCGCTGTCATGATCGGGCTCGGCATTGCGCTGGCGCAGCCTGACCTGCCGGTGGTCGTGATAACAGGCGACGGCGAGATGCTGATGGGGATGGGGAGTCTGGCGACCGTCGGCCTGCAGAAGCCCAAAAATCTCACCATCGTCGTGCTGGATAATGAGGTCTATGGCGAAACCGGCGGGCAGGCGAGCCACACCGCGGCGACCGCCGACCTCGTCGGTGTCGCCCGGGCTTGCGGGATCGCTGATTCCCGCGCAATCCCGACCATGGCTGAGATCGAGGCCTTTGCGCCCTCGATGCAGAACGTCTCAAGCGGGCCGCGCTTTGCCAGCATCAAGATCGACAGCGCGAATCTGGAACGCGTGCTTTCCAGTCGCGATGGCCAGTACACCGTGACGCGCATCCGTGGTGCGCTCGGATTTCGGCCCATCTGACGTCGAATTGAACGCGTGCACTGCAGCAAATTTCTTGACATCTTCTGAGGTGAGTGCTTACTCACGAGCATGAGCACACTGCGCATGACCGGCGACTTGCGGCGGCAATTGATACTGGCCGCCGCCAAGCGTTGCTTTGCCCGCCATGGCTTCGCGGGGACCACGACCAAGAGTGTCGCGGCGGCTGCCTCAATTTCGGAGGGTTTGCTGTTCAAGCACTTCCCGACGAAATCGGCGCTGTATGCGGAAATCCTCGCGGAGGCCTGCGAGGCGGATCCCGCGCTGCACCGGTTGCTTGAGCTGGAGCCGTCGACCGAAACGCTCGTCGTGCTGATCCGCGAAATGGTCCGCCACTTCCAACAGGTGGCGGAGGCGCCCGATCAGCAGGAAGCCCAGCGTCTCCGGCTGATGATTACCAGCCACCTCGATGACGGAGAATTCGCGCGGCTGCTTTACGAGAAGATCGGAGAATTGATCGGACCCGTGTTCATCGCATCGCTGGAGCGGGCGATAGAGGCAGGGGACGCATCACGGATTGGGCGCGAGCCGCTGAACCTGTTCTGGTTTGCGCACCACACCGTGCTGATGGCGGCGCTGGCGCGGCTGCCATCCGTTCCGTGCCTGTCTTACGGCAATGCCGTCGATCTCGAACGGCAGGTTTGCGAATTCATTCTCCGCGGAATTGGATTGAACGAAGCCGTGATTGCCTCCCATCTGGATCGCGATCTGTCGCCGGATCCGGGGCAGCCGGTAATTGCAGAAAGTGCATGACATGACCATTGCGACGGAAGCCAATATCTCGGCCAGGGCGGTTGCCGAGAAGCCGCGCGCGCGTCCGGTTCGGATGATGCGCTGGTTCATCATCGTCGGGCTGCTGCTGGCGCTGCTGGTGGGCGGTCTGGTCGGCTTCAATGCGTTCCGCAGCCATATGATCGCGCAGTTCTTCGCCAACAACAAGCCGCCGCCGGCGACGGTTACCGTTGCCGAGGCCAAATCCGAGGTCATTCCGAACCTGCTGATCGCGGTCGGCGATCTCGCCGCGGTGCATCAGGTGAACGTCACCTCGGACGTCAGCGGGCGCATCACCGACATCATGTTTACCGCAGGCTCGATCGTGAAGGCGGGAAGTCCGCTGGTGCAATTGTTCGACGGCCCCGACCAGGGCGATCTCGCGAGCTTCAAGGCGCAGGCCACGGTAGCGCAGCTGTCGCTGGATCGCGCCAAGCAGCTCGCCGCGCGCCAGTTCGGCCCGCAGGCCACGGTCGATCAGGCGCAGGCGTCGTATGACCAGGCCAACGCCGGCATCGCCAAGACCCAGGCGATCATTTCGCAGAAGCTGGTGCGCGCGCCGTTCGACGGCGAACTCGGCGTCCGCCACGTCGAGATCGGCCAGTTCCTCACCGCCGGCACGCAGATCGTGACGCTGACGGACCTGTCGGCGCTGTACGCCAACTTCACGGTGACGGAAAAGGACAGCGCGATGCTCAAGGTCGGGCAGACCGTCCGCGTCGCGGTCGACGCCTATCCCGGCCGAACCTTTGAGGGGAAGATCAACGCAATCGAACCCCAGATCGCCACCGACACGCGCAACATCCGCGTTCAGGCCACGCTCGACAATCCCGATCACATCCTGAAGCCCGGCATGTTCGCGACCACGACAGTGGTACTTCCTGACAAGCCGGCGGTCGTCACCGTTCCCGAGACCGCCGTTGATTATACGCTTTACGGCGACTCCGTTTTCCTTATCACCGAGAAGAAAGAGGATGACGGCAAGACCAGTCTGACCGCCGTTCGCACCTTCGTGCGGACCGGCAACCGGACTGACGGGCGAGCCGAAATCGTCAGCGGGTTGAAGCCCGGCGATCGCGTGGTCGCGGTGGGCCAACTCAAGCTGCAATCCGGAGTGGCAGTGGCCATTTCAACCGACGCACCGCCGCCGGTTCCGGCGAATCCGCCGCGTTACTGACGAACGGAGCGCATCGCGATGGTCTGGACCGATATCTTCATCAAGCGCCCCGTGTTGTCCGTGGTCGTCAGCCTGCTGATTCTTCTGATCGGCTTTCGGGCCGCGACCAGTCTGCCGATCCGGCAATATCCGAAGCTGTCGAATACCGTCGTTAACGTCACCACCGTCTATCCCGGTGCGTCGCCCGAACTGATTCAGGGATTCATCACGACGCCGATCGAGCAGGCCGTCGCCTCCGCCGAAGGCGTCGACTACATGACCTCGTCTTCGGTGCTCGGGACCAGCACCATCCAGGTCTACATCAAGCTGAATTTCGATCCGAACCAGGCGCTGACCGAAGTCCTCGCCAAGGTGAACTCGGTCAAATATCTCATTCCAAAGGAATCCAACGATCCGATCGTGACCAAGACGACCGGTCAGACCACGGCGGTGATGTATCTCGGCTTCTCCAGCGAAGTGCTGTCGGGATCGGCGATATCAGACTATCTGACGCGGGTGGTACAGCCGGTGCTCTCGACTGTCGATGGCGTCGCTTCCGCCGATATTCTCGGCGGCCAGACTTTCGCGATGCGGCTGTGGCTCGATCCCGTCCGCATGGCAGGTCGCAGTGTTTCGCCCGCCGACGTTTCCGCCGCGATATCAGCCAACAATTTCCAGGCCGCCGCGGGCCAGGCCAAAGGCTACTTCGTCGTCTCCAACGTTTCGGCCAACACCGATCTGAAGAATCTCGATCAGTTCAAGCGCATGATCATCAAATCCAAGGACGGCGGGTTTGTGCGCATGGAGGACGTCGCTACCGTCGAACTCGCGGCGCAGAGTACCGACGCCAGCGTCGCCTTCAACGGCGAGCACGCGATCTTCATCGGCGTGCAGGCGACGCCGCAAGGCAACCCGCTGACGCTGGTCAAGGGCGTCCGCGCGCTGTTTCCGGAACTTGAACGCAATCTGCCGCCGTCGATGAAAATGAAAGTGGCGTACGATTCGACCAAGTTCATTCAATCGTCGATCGACGAGGTGGAGAAAACCCTGGGCGAGGCGGTCATCATCGTGGTCGTGGTGATCTTCCTGTTCCTCGCGTCGTTCCGTTCGGTGATCATCCCGGTGGTAACCATTCCGCTGTCGCTGGTCGGCGTCTGCAGCCTGATGCTGATGGCGGGATTCAGTTTCAATCTGCTGACGCTGTTGGCGATGGTGCTGGCGATCGGGCTCGTCGTCGACGACGCCATCGTGGTGGTGGAGAACATCCACCGGCATCTGGAGGAGGGCAAACCTCCCGTGCAGGCGGCCATGCAGGGCGCGCGCGAGATCGTCGGCCCTGTCGTCTCCATGACCATCACGCTGGCCGCGGTGTACGCGCCGATCGGTTTCCTCGGCGGCCTCACCGGTTCGCTGTTTCGCGAATTCGCCTTCACGCTGGCCGGCTCGGTGATCGTTTCGGGCGTGATCGCGCTGACGCTTTCGCCGATGATGTGCTCGATCTTCCTCAAGAACACCGAGGAAGGACGATTTGGAAAACTCGTCAACAGGGTTTTCGGGTCGATGACACGCTGGTATGGCCGGCAGCTCGATCGTTCGCTGGACTACCGTCCCATCACGGCATTGTTCGCCCTGACCATCCTCGGGCTGGTCGGTTTCCTTTACCTGCACACGTCGAAGGAACTCGCACCTGAAGAAGACCAGGGCATCGTGTTCGCCGTGACCAAGGCGCCGAAATACGCCAACATCGATTATTCGGACTTTTACGGCGAGAAGCTCGACAAGGTTTTTGCCAGCTTTCCCGAGACCGACCTGCGCTTCGTCCTGAACGGCATCAACGGTCCGCAAAACGGAATCGCCGGCATGCTGCTGAAGCCGTGGGACGAGCGGGTGCGCTCTTCGATCAAGCTCAAGCCGCTGGTGCAGGCACAGTTGAGCAAGATCGAAGGCGTCAATGCATTTGCCTTCAACCTGCCGCCGCTGCCCGGCGGTCCGGGAGGGCTGCCGGTACAGATGGTGATCAATTCGACCAATGGATATCAGTCGGTCTATGAGCAAATGCTCAAGCTGAAGGATGCCGCGCGCAAGAGCGGGTTGTTCATCGTCTCCGACAGCGATCTCGACTTCAACCAGCCGGTGGTGCGGGTCAAGATCGACCGCTCGAAGGCGAGCGATCTCGGCATCACCATGCAGAATATCGGCAGTACGCTGGCGACGCTGCTCGGCGGAAACTACGTGAACCGGTTCAACCTCGAGGGACGATCGTATCAGGTCATTCCGCAGGTGCCGCGCGACAGGCGGCTGTCGCCCGAGGCGCTCGGCGGATATTATGTTCCGACCTCGACCGGCCAGCAGGTGCCGCTCTCGACCATCGTCTCGATCGAAACGGCTACCGACCCGAACGTGTTGACCCACTACAACCAGTTGAACTCCGCAACCTTCCAGGCGGTGCCGATGCCCGGCGTCACCGTCGGACAGGCGGTGGACTTCCTCGAGAGCCTGGCCAAGAACCTGCCGGCCGGTTTTAGCCACGACTACCTCGCGGATTCACGGCAATACGTGCAGGAAGGAAACCAGCTCGCGATTACCTTCGGCTTTGCGCTGATCATCATCTTTCTGGTGCTGGCGGCGCAATTCGAGAGCCTGCGCGATCCCCTGGTGATCATGATCAGCGTTCCCATGGCGATCGTCGGTGCATTGCTTCCGCTGTTCTTCGGCGCCGCCACCATGAACATCTACACCCAGGTCGGATTGCTGACGCTGGTCGGCCTGATCAGCAAGCACGGCATTCTGATGGTCGAGTTCGCCAACGCGTTGCAGCTCAAGGAAGGTCTCGACCGGCGCTCCGCGATCGAGATGGCGGCGCGGGTCCGGCTTCGCCCGATCCTGATGACGACAGCGGCGATGGTCACAGGCTTGCTGCCGCTTCTGACCGCGACCGGGGCAGGTGCTGCGAGCCGGTTCTCGATCGGACTGGTCGTCGTGGCGGGCATGTCGATCGGTACCCTGTTCACATTGTTCGTGCTGCCCGCGGTCTATGTGGCGATCGCCACCGACCACAGGGCGGCTGCTGAATCCCAGCGGAGCAAGGAGATCGCGGAGTTCGATCTGGGTCCGAAGGCTCTCAAGCCCACGTAAGCGCGGGCCTGACCAAGGCGGCGGCAACGCCCCTATAGCGATTGCCATCGCTCCTTTCGCGTTGCCCCGTGATATCCTGCCGTCACGCCGCCCTGCTGCGGGCGGCCAAAGGCAGCGTCTCGGGATGAAACGCCGTAGAGCGCTCGGGATCGAGGTGTCGCCGACGCTGCTCGCGACCGCCGACGAGATCATAGAATGATCCGGGATCATCGAATGATCCTCCCGCACTGCGGCAAGAGACAAGACCCTGCGTTCTTGCTAAATTGGGCTGGATGAGCATTTCCCTCCACCCCGATACGCCCCAAGGCCGAACGCTGGCGGCATCGCCTGTGGCCGGCGCGGAGCCGGAGGCCAGGCCATCCGGCACGAAAATCCGCAGCCGGCTGTTCACCAAATATGTCGCGCTGTTCGTCGCGGTGGTCGGCATCGCGCTGCTATCCAACGGGATTTTCGAGGTTTTTTTCTATTATCGCGAGCACAAGGCAGCCCTGATCCGGATTCAGCACGAGCAGGCCGTGGCGGCGGCGGCGAAGATCGGTCAGTTCATCAAGGAAATTGAAAGCCAGCTGGGCTGGACCACCCAGTTGCCGTGGTCTGCGGGCTCGATCGAGCAGCGCCGATTCGATGCCTTGCGGCTGCTGCGGCAGGTGCCGGCCATCACCGAACTGGCGCAGGTCGATTCGACCGGCAAGGAGCGGCTGCGGGTGTCGCGTCTCGCCATGGACGTGGTGGACTCAGGGCTCGACCTCTCCAAGGATCCGAAATTCACCGAGGCCGTCGCCCACAAGGTCTATTACGGGCCGGTGTATTTCCGCAGGGAGTCCGAGCCCTACATGACGCTGTCGCTGGCCGGCACCCGCAAGGATGCCGGCGTCAGCATCGCCGAGGTCAATCTGAAGCTGATCTGGGACGTGGTCTCGCAGATCAAGGTGGGCGAGGCCGGTCACGCCTACGTCGTCGGCGCGCAGGGACGTCTGATCGCGCATCCGGACATCAGTCTGGTGCTGCGCAACACCGATATGTCCAAGCTGATTCAGGTGCAGGCCGCACAGGCCGGGAACACGGACGCCGCGTCCGAGGCGCTGCAGGGCGCGTTGAATATTCAGGGGCAGGAGGTGCTGACGGCCTCCGCGCCGATCGCGCCGCTGCGGTGGACGATGTTTGTCGAACTTCCGGTCAAGGAGGCCTATGCGTCGCTTTATGCCGCGCTGCAGCGCCTGGCCATCGTGCTGACGGCCGCGTCGATCTTCGCGGTGCTCGCAGGGATATTTTTGGCGCGGCGCATGGTCGGCCCGATCCAGGCATTGCGCGCGGGCGCCGAGCGCATCGGCGGCGGCGATTTCGCCCAGCGCATCTCGATCAATACCGGGGATGAACTCGAAGGTCTCGCCGACCAGTTCAACGACATGGGCGCGCGGCTGCAGGAATCCTATACCGGCCTGGAGAACAAGGTTGAACAGCGGACCGCCGAACTAAGCGAATCCCTGCAGCAGCAGACGGCAACGGCGGACGTGTTGCGCGTCATCAGTTCGTCGCCGGGCGAGCTTGAGCCGGTGTTCGAAGCGATGCTCGCCAACGCGACCCGCATCTGTGGCGCCAAGTTCGGTAATCTGTTCCTTTACAATGAGGGTGCATTTCGCGCCGTAGCGGTCCACAACGCGCCTCCGGCCTATGTCAAGGCTCGCATGGGCGTGCCGATTTATCCCGGGCCAGACATGGCTCTTGGTCGCGTCATGCGGACGAAGCAGGCAGCGCAAGTCGAGGACTTGAGGGCGGTGCCGGGATACATCGCGCGCGACCCGCAAATCGTCGCCGGAGTCGAACTTGCCGGCGTGCGAACGATGATGGCCGTGCCGATGCTCAAGGAAGACGAATTAATCGGTACGATCAATATCTACCGCCAAGAAGTGCGGTCGTTCACCGATAAGCAGATCCAATTGGTGCAGAGCTTTGCCAATCAGGCCGTGATTGCCATAGAAAATGCGCGACTGCTTAAGGAATTGCGCCGGCGTACCGATGACCTCAGCGAATCTTTGCAACAGCAGACCGCGACCGCCGATGTGCTGAAGGTCATCAGCCGCTCCGCGTTCGACCTGAAATCCGTGCTCACGACGCTAACCGAGTCGGCGAAATCCCTGTGCGGCGCAGCTTTCGGCGTGATCTTCCTGCGCGACGGCGATGTGCTGCGGGATCAGGCGGAATCGGGCTGTCCGCCTGCCTTGATGAATTTTCTGCGCGACCACCCGATCCGCAAGAGCCGCGAAACCTTTACCGGCCGTGTTTTTATGGACGGCAAGGTCGCGCACCTTCCGGATGTGTTGGTGGACCCCGAGTACAATTTCGGATCTGCGCCGGAACTTGGTGGCTATCGGGCGGCCCTCGCGGTGCCGCTGATGCGCGACGGCCAGGTCGAAGGCGTGCTGTCACTGGCTCGGCCGGAGCCCGGCGCCTTCACCCCGCGCCAGGTCGAGCTGGTGCAGACCTTCGCCGACCAGGCCGTCATCGCGATCGAGAATGCGCGATTGTTCGGACAGGTTCAGGAGCGCACCAAAGAGCTGTCGCTTTCGCTCGACGAGTTGCGCACCGCGCAGGACCGCCTGGTGCAGACCGAGAAGCTCGCTTCGCTGGGCCAGCTCACCGCCGGCATCGCGCACGAAATCAAGAACCCGCTCAATTTCGTCAACAATTTCTCCGCACTTTCGGCGGAACTGGTCGATGAACTCAACGATGTGCTCAAGCCCGCCGCGCTCGACGATAAGACGCGGGAAGAGATCGACGAGCTCACGCATATGCTGAAAGGCAATCTCGAGAAGGTGGTGCAGCACGGCAAGCGCGCCGATTCGATCGTGAAAAACATGCTGCTGCATTCGCGCGAGGGGTCGGGCGAACATCGGCCCGTCGATATCAACGCGATCGTCGAGGAGAGCCTCAATCTGGCCTATCACGGTGCGCGCGCGGAGAAATCCGGCTTTAACATCACGCTGCGGCGTGACCTCGATCCCGATGCCGGCATGATCGACCTGTACCCGCAGGAAATTACGCGGGTGTTTCTTAATCTGATTTCAAACGGCTTTTATGCCGCCACCAAGCGCAAGGAGGCGGGCGACGAAAGCTTTGAGCCGACACTGAGCGCGACCACAAAAAACCTCGGCAATCGGGTCGAAATCCGGATCCGCGATAACGGCACCGGCATCCCATTGGAAGTTAAGGAGAAAATGTTCAATCCCTTTTTCACCACCAAACCCGCCGGCGAGGGCACCGGACTTGGCCTGTCGATGAGCCACGACATCGTGGTGAAACAACATGGCGGCAAGATCGACGTCGATACTATGCCTGGCGCATTTACCGAATTCATTATCACGCTGCCGCGGACGGCGGCCGCGCAAACGAATACTGGAGGCACCAATTGAGCGTCTACATACTCGTCGTCGATGACGAGCCCGATGTCGAAGCCCTGTTCCGTCAGCAGTTCCGGCGCGATCTGCGCTCCGGGCGCTTCCTGATGGAGTTTGCTCCATCGGCGCCTGCGGCATTGGCCCGCGTTGCGAATGTTGCCGATCCGTCGCTGATCCTGATTTTGTCCGACATCAACATGCCCGGCATGAGCGGCCTCGAAATGCTGCCGAAGGTGCGCGCGGAGCGGCCCGAAGTTCCCGTCATCATGATCACCGCCTATGGCGACGCGGAAACGCGGCGCAAGGCGATCGAGCGCGGCGCGGTCGGCCTCCTGACCAAGCCGATCGATTTCGCGCTGCTGCGTCACGAGATCGATACAAGGCTCGGGCAAGCCGCATGACCGCAACCATCCTCGTCGTCGATGACGAGCCCGATCTCGAGGCTCTGATCCTGCAGAAATTCCGCAGGCAAATTCGCGATGGCGAGATGGCGTTCGTGTTCGCCCGCGACGGCATCGAAGCGCTGCAATCGATCGAGGATCATCCGCATGTCGACATGGTGGTGTCGGATATCAACATGCCGCGGATGGACGGCCTGTCGTTGCTGCAGAAGCTGCAGGAGGCCAAGGACAAGAAATCGACCATCATCGTCTCCGCCTACGGCGACATGAGCAACATCCGCACCGCGATGAACCGCGGCGCGTTCGATTTCCTGACCAAGCCGATCGATTTCGGCGATCTCGAAATGACTATCGACAAGACCATTCGCCATGTCGAGATGATGCGCGAGGCGCGCCGCCGCCAGGCCGAAGCCGAGCGTGCCCACGCCTCGCTGTCGCGGTATTTTTCGCCGCAGATCGCCTCCAGGCTCGCGGCCGTCGGCGATAGCAACGGCATGGAAGTGCATTGGCGCGAGGTAGCGACCATCTTCACCGACATCACCAGTTTCACATCGCTGGTGGAAACCGCGGCACCTGAAGTGCTGGGTGCGCTGCTCAACGAATATGTGGGCGGCATGACCGATGTCGTGTTCGCGCATGAAGGGACGGTCGCCAAGATCATCGGCGACGCCATTCAAATTCTCTTTAACGCACCCGGAGACCAGCCGGATTATGCGACGCGCGCGATCGCCTGCGCGCACGACCTCGATGTCTGGGCGCAGGCGTTTCGCGAGCGCTGGAAATCCAAAGGGGTGAATTTCGGCGCAACCCGCATCGGCGTTCACGCCGGCCCGGCGCTGGTCGGAAATTTCGGCGGTAGCCGCTTCTTCGACTACACCGCCTATGGCGACACCATCAATACCGCGGCAAGGCTCGAGGCCGCCAACAAGTTCCTCGGTACCCGTATTTGCGTCAGCGCCACGGTTGCCGAGGGCACCAAGAATTTTAAAGGCAGGCCGGTCGGCGACCTGGTGCTGCGCGGGCGCAGCGAGCCGCTGCGCGCCTACGAGCCGCTGGCGGCGGCGACGTTTGCGGGACCGGCGACCACGCAATATTCCGAAGCCTTCGCCAAGTTGGAAGCCGGCGACGCCGCGGCGATGCCGGCTTTCGCCGCACTGGTCGGGCTGCATGCCGACGATGCGCTGGCCGGCTTCCACTTGAGACGGCTGCTCAACGGCGCCAAGGGCGTCCGCATGCAGCTGGAATAAGGGCATCCAGGAGACGGCAGACATGACGCGCGATTTTCCGGCCGGGAATTACCGATTCATCCCGGGGGTGTTTCAGTATTCGGGCGGCGCCGCGGCTAGTCCCGGCTACGAGGTCGAGCGCGTGCGGTTCGACAAATTGCCGCCATTGGCCGAGGGCTTTGGGCTGATCGCAAAATATATCCAGGCTGCGGGGCGACCGTTGACGGCCTTCTGCGCCTGCGAGCTGCGCTCGCCGGCGGCGTTCACCGATGACGGGTTTCGAAAATTCAACGAGCACTACGTCAAGACATTAGCGGCATGGGGCCTGTTCGACGGGTCAGTCAATCCGGTGGCGCGCAGCAATGTTTGCCCCGAGATCGACCCGCCGGCCGAGCCGTCGTTTTATGCATTCTCCTTCACCCGGCCGAGCCAGCACACTACGCCGAACTTCGTCATCTCCGGCAGCGGCGAAGCGCGGGAAGGGACGGGCAGCTATTCCGAGCGTACCGTGCGCTACCGCGATCTCAGCCCCGACGGCTTGAAGGAGAAGGTCCGTTTCGTGGTCGGCGCAATGGAAAGTCGCATGGCTGAGTTCGGCTTCGGCTGGAAAGATGCGACCGCGACGCAGGTCTATACCGTGCACGACTTCCATCCCGTCTCAGCGGAGGAACTGGTTCGTCGCGGCGCTGCGCGATCGGGCCTGACCTGGCATTTCGCGCGCCCGCCGGTGATCGATCTCGAATACGAGATGGATTGCCGCCGCGTCACTCGCGAGACGGTGATCTGAAAACGAGCGACCGCCGTTAGCGCTCGCGCGGATCGAGCGCGTCGCGCAGCCCGTCGCCGACCAGGTTGAACGACAGCACCACCAGAAAGATCGCAAGCCCCGGCCACAGCGCCATCCACGGTGCGTTGGTCAGAAAACGTTGCGCTGAATTCAGCATGCTGCCCCATGACGGCGCGGGCGGCTGCTGGCCAAGACCGAGAAACGATAGTGCGGCTTCGGCGATGATCGCAGCCGCGATCGAAAGCGTCGCCTGCACCAGCAGCGCCGGCATGATGTTCGGCAAAATGTGGAACAGCGCGATCCGCCAGCGCGGATTGCCCATGGCGCGCGCGGCTTCGACGTAGTCCTCGACCTTGACGCTCATCACCTGGCCGCGGGTCAGCCGCACGAAGATCGGCGTCGTGGTGATGCCGATGGCGATCATGGCGTTGCCGAGGCTCGGCCCGAGAAACGCCGCCAGCGCGATGGCGAGGATCAGGAACGGGCAGGCCAGCATGGCGTCGGTGATGCGGCTGATCAGGGCGTCGATGAAACCGCCGCGATAGCCCGACAGCAGCCCGAACGGCACGCCAATTCCGAGCGCAATCCCGACCGAGATCGCGCCGGCCATCAATGAGGCGCGCGCGCCGTAGATCACGCGCCCCAGGATATCGCGGCCGAGGTCGTCGGTGCCGAACCAGTGCAGCGCCGAGGGCGGCTTGCGTACCAGCGTCCAGCTGGTCGCGATCGGGTCATAGGGCACGATTAGCGGCGCAAACACCGCGAGCACGATGAACGTCGCGATCACAACCAGTCCGACCACAGCGCCCTTGCGCTGAAACAGGCGGCGCAGCGCGCGCCGCGCCGGGCTTTCCAGTTCGTCCGATACGGCAATGGGGATGCCGAGCGCGGCGTCGGTCATGCGCCTAAGCCCTCAGCCGCGGGTTGACGAGGATATAGGCGATATCGGCGATCAGGTTCAGGGTGATGTAGATCGTCGCCGTGACCAGCACGACGCCCTGCACGACAGCATAGTCGCGATTGAACACCGCATCGACGATCAGCTTGCCGAATCCCGGTATCGAAAAGATCTGCTCGGTCAGCACCGCGCCCGACAGCAGCGTGCCAAGTTCGAGCGCGCCGAGCGTAATGATCGGCGTCAGCGCGTTGCGCATGGCGTGCTTGAGGATGACAGAGCGTTCGGAGAGGCCCTTGGCGCGGGCGGTGCGGACATAATCGCTTTCGAGCACCTGCAGCATGGCGCTGCGGGTATGCCGCATCAGGATCGCCGCAATGGCGTTGCCCAGCACAAAGGCGGGCATGATGGTGGCAGCGAGGCTGGCGCGCCAGTTTTCGGAGAGCGGCACGTAGCCCGAGGCCGGCAGCCAGCCGAGTTCGATCGAGAACAGAAAGATCAGCATGATCCCGAGCCAGAAATTCGGCGTCGAGATACCCCACAGCGCGAACAGGTTCGCGCCATAGTCCCAGAAGGTGCCCTTCTTCACCGCCGACACGATGCCGGCGGGAATGCCGATCAGAAAGGCGATCACGATCGCCATCGACGCCAGCTGGATCGTCACCGGCAGTTTCTGTTCGATCAGGTCGCGCACCGGCACCTTGATGCGGAGCGACTCGCCGAAGTCGCCGGACAGCACGCCCTTGACCCAGTAGACATACTGGACCGGAATCGGCCGATCGAGCCGATATTGCTGGCGGATATGCGCGATGACATCGGGATCGCGTTCCTCGCCGGCCATCACCAGCGCCGGATCTCCGGGCAATAAATGCTGCAGCGAAAAGATCAGGATCGATACGAAGAACAGCGTCGGGATCAATTGAACGAGGCGCTTGGCGAGGAAACTCAGCATGGCGCACTTCGTTTCCCGGACGCAGCGCACCGCTGACGCGCTGCACCGCATCCGGGACACGAGAGCATGACCGTAAGCGTCCTCACTTCAACTTCAACCCGACCACACGCACCAGTCCGTCCGGCATCTGCTTGTAACCTTCAAGTCTCGTGGTGTGCGCAATCAGGATTTTGCGATGAAAGATGTAAAGGATCGGCTCATCGTCGAGCGCGGCCTTGGTCAGCTTTTCATAGATAGTTTTCCGTTGCGCCTGATCCGTGACCAGACGGGCGTCATCGAGCGCCTTGTCTGCATCAGGGTTGGACCAGGCGCCATAGTTCTGCGGCGCTCCGGTTTTCAGGAAGATGAAGGAGTTGCCGTCCGGGTCGATCCGTCCGCTCCACGCCAGCATGTAGGCCTGGTATTCTCCGGCTTCGGCCTGTTTCAGCGATGTCGCGAACTCGGTAACCCTGATCTTCATGTCGAAGCCGGCCTCCGCCGCCATCGACTGGATCACCTGGGCGACGGCTTCGGTTTCGGCACCTTTCGGCACCATGAAATCGACGCTCACCGGCAAGGTAACACCCGCTTCCTTCAACAGCGCCTTGGCCTTGGCAATATCTCGTGGGCGAACCGGGAAAGCTTTCTGGTAATACGGATGATCGGGATTAACCCACTGGTTGCCGGGTTTGAACTCGCCGTTGAACACGACCTGATTGATGGCTTCGCGATCGATCGAGAGGTCGAGCGCCTGGCGTACCTTGGCGGACTGGCTGAGCGGCCCCTTGGCCTTGTCCTTGCCGATGTTCAGCGTCACGCCCTGATAGCCGAGTTCGATCGCGGTCGAGAGCTTGAGTTTCGGGTCGGCCTGCACCGCCTTGATGTCGGTCGCCAGCAGGCGTTCGATCAGATCGAGGCCGCCGGATTTCAGATTGGCGAGGCGCACCGTCGCATCCACCAGCGGTAGATACACGATGCGGTCGATATGGATATTATCCTTGTCCCAGTAGTCGGCGAATTTCTCGAACACGATGCGATCCTGCTGCACGCGTTCGACGAATTTGTAGGGGCCGGCGCAAACCGGATGCAGTCCGAACTTGTCGCCTTCCTCCTTGGCTGCCTTGGGCGAGACCATCATCCCGGCGCGATCGGTGAGCTGCGCGATCAGCGGCGAGTACGGCGTCTTCAGCACCAGCTTGATGGTCAGGGGGTCGACGACGTCGACATGGTCGAGCGCGGCCAGCTCCGGCTTGCGGAAAGACGTCGGCAGCGTGAGGTGGCGCTCGAGCGAGAATTTCGCGGCCTCGGCGTTGAACGGCTCGCCGTCGTGAAATTTCACACCCGGCCGCAGCTTGATCGTGACCTCCTTGCCATCGGCTGAGGTCTCGTGGGACAGCGCGAGCTGCGGCACGATGTTGAGCTTTTCGTCGATGTCGAACAGCTTGTCGCAAAACGCCGCAAATACGATGCGGCCGACATAGGTGCGCGCGAGCGTCGGATCGAGAATGTCGGGATCCTCGGCAAGGCCGATGCGTAGCGTGGTCTGGGCTTGAACGCCGACATCAAGCGACAGCAGCAACGCCGCCGCAATAACCGCCAAACGCAATATCTTCATTGGACTGGTCTCCCCATTCAAAATTCACACGACTGCCGGCGGCACTGCCGCGACTATATCAACCCCGGAGGAACCGGGTACTTCCCTGTGACCGCTGAAAGCCGCTACCAGTCGCTCCAGCGCCGGCGAAAAGGCGCTATCGGCGGGAACGACGGCGTCCGGCGCCGGCAGTTCCGCGGTGCGGTGACACGCGGTCAAGTGTCCAGCCGCATCGGCGAGCAGTTGCGGCGGCTCAATCCGGCAGCGCGCGATCGCATAGGAGCAGCGCGTATGAAAGCGGCAGCCCGACGGCGGATCGAGCGCGCTCGGCATCTCTCCCTGCAGCAGCATGCGGCTGCGCTTTGCCCGCGGATTAGGCACCGGGATCGCGGACAGCAGCGCGCGGCTGTAGGGGTGGCGGGGTGAGGCGAACAGCGCCTGCGTATCCGCGGTCTCCACGATCCCGCCGAGGTTCATCACGGCAACACGGTCGGCGATGTGCTTCACGACCGCAAGGTCGTGCGAGACGAAGATGTAGGCGAGGCCAAGCCGGTCCTGCAGATCGCGCAGCAGGTTGAGGATTTGCGACCGGATCGACACATCCAGCGCCGATACCGGCTCGTCGCAGATGATCAGCTTCGGTTCGACCGCCAGCGCCCGGGCGATGGCGATGCGCTGGCGCTGGCCGCCGGAAAATTCGTGGGGGTAGCGGCGCGCGAAGCGCGGCTCCAGCCCGACCAGACGCAACAATTCCTCGACGCGTTCGCGACGGCCTGCGGGCGGCACGAGGTCATGCAGCGCCAGCGGTTCGGTCAGGATCTGGCTGACGGTCATCCGCGGGTTAAGCGACGCATAGGGGTCCTGAAAGATGATCTGCGCATCGCGGCGGAAGGCGCGCAATTCCTTCGCATCCAGTGCGAGCAGATCGCGGCCCGCGAAGCTGATGTGGCCCGAATCCGGCTCGATCAGCCGCAGCACCAGCCGGCTCACGGTGGATTTTCCGCAACCGGATTCGCCGACCAGCGCCAGCGTCTTGCCGGCATCGACGCTGAAGCTGACCCCGTCGACCGCCCTGATGAATGCGGTCGGCCGCCCGAACAGCGAACGGTCGGCGACGAAATGCTTTACGAGATTTTGGACTTCGAGCAGGGCCATCACGACACCAGCCTCTCCAGCGGCGCCTTGATGCAGCGCGACCAGTGACCGGGGCTTAACGCCACCATCGGCGGCGGCGCGGCGACGCAGGTTTCGCTGACGAACGGGCAGCGCGCGGCGAAGCGGCAGCCGGACGGCGGTTTCGTCATGTTCGGAACCATGCCCTCGATGGTGGCAAGATGCGAGGCACGGCGGTCGAGCCGCGGGATCGAGCCGAGCAGGCCGACGGTGTAGGGATGCTGGGGCGATGCGAACAATTCGTCGACGGCGGCGCGTTCGACGATCTCGCCGGCATACATCACCGCGACTTCGTCGCAGACCTCGGCGACCACGCCGAGATCGTGGGTGATAAGAATGATGGCGGCACCGCTCGCCGCCTTCAGCTCGCGCATCAAATCGAGGATTTGCGCCTGCAAGGTAACGTCAAGCGCGGTGGTGGGCTCGTCGGCGATCAGCAGCATCGGATCGCAGGCCAGCGCCATCGCGATCATGACGCGCTGGCGCATTCCGCCCGAGAGCTTGTGCGGATATTCGTCGACGCGCCGCTCCGGCGAAGGGATGTGGACGCGGCGCAACAGTTCGATCGCGCGTTCGCGCGCCTTGCGCCGCAATCCTCCGCGATGGCGCAGGATGGTCTCGATAATCTGCTCGCCGATGGTGAAGCTCGGATTGAGCGAGGTCATCGGCTCCTGGAAGATCATCGCCAGACGGTTGCCGCGCAGGTCGCGCAGGGTCTGGTCGGGAACATCAAGCAGATCGAAGCCATCGAAACGGATCGAGCCGGTGACTTCAGCTGCCTGCTTCGACAACAGGCCCATGATGGCGAGCGAGGTCACGCTTTTTCCGCAGCCGGATTCGCCGACCAGCCCCAACGTCGCGCCATTGGCCACGCTGAGGTCAACACTGTCGACCGCGTGGGTGGTGCGACCGTCGTCGCCATGGAATATGACACGGAGGTTTTCGATTTCGATCAGCGGGACGACAGTCATTTCTGACCCGCAATCGCCGCTTCGATGCCAGCGTCGATGGTCGCGCGATCGGTAACGCCAGCCGGATTTTTGCGACTGGGCAGATACTTTCGGAAATGCACCCAGCGCTCGCGGCTCACCTGTTCGAGACGTTCGAGCTCGCAAAGTGGATCGCCGTGGTCGTCGACGCGCAGATCGAGTGCCGACCATTCCTCATCGCCGTAGATCAGAAGTGCCGCCGATTGCTTGCCGCGCTTGTCTCCGCCCGCGGCTTCGCCTGATCGCATCGCCGCGATCAGGCGTTGCGCGAATGGCAGGCTTTCGCTTGCGAGGTAGGCTTTCGCGGTGTCGTCCAATACGCTTGCGCCTGCAAGCATGTTGCCGGCAATGGAAAAACCGTTGCCTTCGATATGCCCGCACCAGTCGACGCATTCGCGCCCGGTATGGGACGCGATGCGGCCGGCGGCATCCATGATGTGAAGTTGCCGGCTCTGGTGGCCGGCGTCCGCTGCAATCAGGGTCTCGACGATGTCGCGGGGCTCAAGTCCTTCGCGAAGCAGCCGCAAACCGTCGATGCCGTAATATGGATTGATCAGCGCCTGGGTCGCGATACCGCCGATGCCGGCGGCGATATGCGGCACGCGGGCGCCGACCGCGAAGAACCGTGTCGCGACGGCGATTCCGAACTGGCCGGTGGCATTGTCTCGGGCGATGATCGACCAGGTCATCTCAGCCCTTAGCGTCCGGCCGCGTAACCCTGCATACCGCGGGGATTGGCGGCGGCGCGTCGTCGTCGGCCGACCTTGGAGGCGGCGGTCAGGCGCCCCTCCGACCAGTCCGGGCCGGTCTCCACGATATGACCGCGGCTCTTCAGCGTATCGACGGTCGCCTTCGGCACGCGATTCTCGACCACGAGCACGCCCGGTCGCGAAGTGCGCGGCCAGAACGAGATCGGGAAATGCTCCGAGTGCCACGCCGGCGCGTCGATCGCTTCCTGCAGGTTCATCCTGGCGTGAACGTGCCGCAGAAAGAATTGCGTGGTCCATTGATCCTGCTGATCGCCGCCGGGCGATCCCCATGCCATGTACGGTTCGCCGTCGCGCAGCGCCATGGTCGGGCTGAGGGTGGTGCGCGGGCGCTTGCCCGGCGCCAGCGCTGCGGGGTGATTTTCCTCGAGCCAGAACATCTGCGCGCGGCTGCCGAGGCAGAAGCCGAGTTCCGGAATCACCGGTGACGATTGCAGCCAGCCGCCGGACGGCGTCGCCGAGATCATGTTGCCGGCCTGGTCGATGATGTCGAAATGCACGGTGTCGCCGCGCACCTCGCCGAACCGCCCCACGGTGGGCTCGCCGGCGCCCATGGCGCCGACCGCCTCGCGGCTGCCTTCCTGACGGCGCAGCTTCACCACCGAACCAAAACCTTCGACCGAGCCGGGGACGAAGTCGAGCGACGCCTTGTCCGAGATCAGCTTGCGGCGCTCATCATTGTAGGCGTCGGACAGCAGCGTCGAGATCGGGATTTCGTTGAAGTTCGGATCGCCGTAGAACTTTTCGCGGTCGGCAAAGGCGAGCTTGGCGCATTCGACCTGCAGATGAATGAATTCCGGTCCGGCGGGATCGAGCCCGTCGAGTTCGAATCCCTTCAATAGCGCGAGCTGCTGCAACATCACCGGACCCTGGCTCCAGACGCCGGGCTTGCAGACGGTGTAGCGGCCATAGTCATAAGTGAGCGGCGCTTCGACGGTCGGCTGCCAGCGCGCCATGTCGTCGGCGCGCAGCACGCCGCGATGCGGCGAGCCGCTGACGTCCATGACGTCTTGCGTGCGGCAGAACTGGTCGATCGCCTCGGCGACGAAGCCGTGCGACCAGGCCTTGCGCGCCCGTTCGATCTGCGCGACGCGGTCGGCGCCGGCGCTTTCGGCTTCCTTCAGGATGCGGGCATAGGTTTCCGAGAGCGTCTTGTTGGTGAAGAGGGTGCCGGGCTTCGGCACTTCATTGTCAGGCAGATAGACCGCGGCCGAAGTCTTCCAGTGCTTGCGGAACATCTGTTCGACGGTCGCAATGGTCGCGCAGGCGCGTTCCACCAGCGGGTAGCCGTCGCGGGCGTAGGCGATGGCCGGCTCGAGCACGTCGCGCAGCCGCAGCGTGCCATAGTCGCGCAGCAACAGCATCCAGGATTCGAACGTGCCGGGAACGCAGGCGGCGAGCAGCCCCGTGCCGGGCACCATCTCCAGGCCCTCACTGCGGTAATGCGCGATGGTTGCGCTTTGGGGAGCAGGGCCCTGGCCGCAAATCACCTCGGTGCGGCCGCGCCTGGTATCGTGGACGATGATCGGTACATCGCCGCCGGGACCGTTCAAATGCGGCTCCACCACCTGCAAGGTAAATGCCGTGGCGACAGCAGCGTCGAAAGCATTGCCGCCCTTCTCCAGGGTCGCCATCCCGATCGCGGTGGCGATCCAGTGGGTGGACGTCACGACACCGAAGGTGCCCTCGATTTCCGGCCTGGTCGTGAACGGATCGGGATTGATCTTGCTCATTGGATTCCATCTTCGGGCTGATGCCGCGGGGCGAGCGCACTTGACCACAGCCAAGGCTGCCTGCCAACGGGTCTGGAGCAATGCCTTACTCCCATCATCGTGATCATGCGGGGGCTGCGGCGTGGGCCGGATTGTTGACGGCGTGGCAGGCGACGCCGTCGATCAGCGCGGGCGCCTGCCTGCGGCAGAGATCGAACACCAGCGGGCAGCGCGGGTTGAATGCGCAGCCGGGCGGCGGATCGATCGGATTGGGGATTTCGCCTTTTACCGGAATCCGCTGGCGGCCGGACATCGCCAGATCGGGCACCGCGCCCAGCAGCATTTTCGTGTAGGGCATTCGCGGGTGGCTGAACAGTTCGCGGCCATCGGCGATCTCGACGATGCGGCCGAGATACATCACGCCGATGCGGTTCGCCATGTGCCGGACCACCGCAAGGTTGTGGCTGATGAACAGGTAGGTAAGGCCGAACTTGTCCTGCAGGTCGCGCATCAGATTGAGGATCTGCGCCTGCACGGAAACATCGAGCGCCGAGGTCGGCTCGTCGCAGACGATGAACTCGGCTTCGGACGCCAGCGCGCGGGCGATTGCGATCCTTTGCCGCTGCCCGCCGGAAAATTCGTGCGAATATTTCCAGCCGTCGTCGGCGTGCAGGCCGACCAGATTCAGCAGCTCGCCAACCCGCGCCTGAATATTGCGCTCGCCCTGGATCAGATCGAAGGCGCGGATCGGTTCGGCGACAATGGCATCGACCCGAAGGCGCGGGTTGAGGCTCGCATAGGGGTCCTGGAAAATCATCTGAATGCGGCGGCGCAACTGCTGACGTGCCTGCAATTGTCGGGCGTCGCTCATCGAGATCCCGTCGATGACCACTTCGCCGGAGGTCGGCGGCAGCAGCCCGACCACCATTCGGGCCACCGTGGTCTTTCCCGAACCGGATTCGCCGACCAGCGCGAAGGTCTCGCCCTTGGCGATGTCGAAGGTCACGCCGTCGACCGCCTTGAGAAATTCCAGATGGCCGCCTTCGAGCATCCGGTTCAGCCAGGGTTTTGAAACGTCGAATACGCGGCGCAGGTTTCTGACGTCGATGAAGGGCGCGGTGGTCATGCCGCCGTTTCCTTCGCGGCAGCGTCATAGAGATGGCAGGCCACGGCCTGGGTGCCATGCCTGATCGGCTCCGGCCGTTCGATCCGGCAGCGATCGAACGCGAACGCGCAGCGCGGGTTGAACGAGCAGCCCGGCGGGATTGCGGAAAGCCGCGGCATCGAGCCGGGAATCTGGACAAGGCGCGCGGCGTCGCCCGCGAGCGTCGGGATCGCTCCCATCAAACCCCTGGCATAAGGATGCAGCGGGTTCTGCACGACATCCTGCACCGGGCCGATTTCGGCGATGCGGCCGGAATACATCACCGCGACGCGGTCCGAGGTTTCGGCGATAACGCCCATGTCATGGGTCACAAGCATGACCGCGGTGCCGTGATCGCGCCCGAGCCGCTTGATCAGCGAGATGATCTGCGCCTGCACGGAGACGTCGAGCGCCGTGGTCGGCTCATCGGCGATGATCAGTTCCGGTTCGGCGCAAATCGCAAGCGCGATCACGACGCGCTGGCGCATGCCGCCGGAGAATTCATGCGGATAGGCATCGATGCGCTTGTCCGGGGCGGGAATGCCGACTTCGGCCAGAAGATCGATGGCGCGCTTGCGCGCGGCCTGTCCCGAGAGATTGGTATGCGTTTTGATGGTCTCAACCAGCTGATCGCCGATCCGGTACAGCGGATTCAGGCTGGTGAGCGGGTCCTGAAAAATCATTCCGATCCGCTTGCCGCGGATCCGGCGCAGCTCTTCCGGCGGCAGGTTGTCGATCCGCATGCCCGACAGATAAATCTCGCCACCACTGATGCGGCCGGGCGGATCGATCAGGCCGATCACCGCAAGGCCGGTGACGGATTTCCCGGCGCCGGATTCGCCGACCACGCCGAGCACTTCTCCCTTGGCGATGTCGAAGGAGATCCCGTCGATGGCGCGCAGGGTGCTGCGGCGGGTGACGAACTCCACCTGAAGATCACGCACTGAGAGAACGGGTTCGGTCATGCGATCAGATATTCGGGAAATGCGGCGCTTCTCATCGCAGCTTCGGATTGAGCGCGTCGCGCAGCCAGTCGCCGAGCAGGTTGATGGAGAGGATCAGCCCCGCAAGCGCAAAGCCCGGGAAGGCGACGATCCACCACTCACCGGAAAACAGATAATTGTTGCCGATCCGGATCAGGGTGCCGAGCGACGGCATGGTGTCGGGCATGCCGGCTCCCAGAAACGACAACGTCGCCTCGGTGATAACAGCGAGTGCGAGATTGATGGTCGCGATCACCAGGATCGGCCCCATCGCGTTGGGCAGCACATGGCGCAGCATGATCACGTGGGCGGGAAGACCGATCAGCTGCGCCGCCGCCACGTAATCCTTGTTCTTCTCCACCATCACCGAGCCGCGCACGGTGCGCGCGTATTGTACCCAGAAACTCAATCCGATCGCAAAAACCAGCACCGCCAGCGTACTCATGGCATCGAGCCGATTGCCGAACACCGACTTGACGACGCCGTTGATGAGCAGCGCGATCAGAATGGCAGGAAAGGTAAGCTGCACATCGGCAATGCGCATGATCAGGCCGTCGACGGCGCCACCGACATAGCCGGCGATGAGTCCAAGGATGATGCCCAGCGTGCCGGCGAACACGACGCCGAGAACGCCAACCGTCAGAGAAATGCGCAAGCCATAGAGAATGGCGGAAAAGACGTCGCGGCCCTGTTCGTCGGTGCCGAGCAGGAACGGGCTTTGGCCGTCGGCGGTCCACAGCGGCGCGATGCGCGAATTCATCAGTTGAAGCTGCGCCGGATCGAACGGGTTCTGCACCGCAAGCAGCGGCGCCAGGATCGCGATCAGAAAGAACAATGCGGTGACGGCCGCCGCGACCATCGTAAGCCTGGAGCGGCGGAAGGAATAAAACACGTCGCTGTCGAGCGCCCGCCCGAGCCATCGTCCGGACTGGAACCGGGCGCGCGGCGCGCTCGGTTCGATTTTGTGCGGGATGACGGATTCGCTCATGCGCTCTCTCGCGTTCAGGCCGGGCGGCTGATGGTCGAGCGCAGCCGCGGATCGACAACCGTGTAGAGGATATCAACCACCAGATTGATGGTGACGAAGATCAGCGACACCATCAGCAGGTAGGCTGCCATGATCGGGATATCGACGTTCTGCACCGCCTGGACGAACAGCAGTCCCATGCCCGGCCACTGGAATACGGTTTCGGTAATGATCGCAAATGCAATAACCGAGCCAAACTGCAGGCCGGCCACGGTGATGACGGGAACCAGGGTATTCTTGAGTGCGTGACCGAAGTGAATCGCGCGTGTCGTCAATCCGCGCGCCCGCGCAAAGCGGATATAGTCGGTACGCAGCACCTCCAGCATCTCGGCCCGCACCAGCCGCATGATCAATGTCATCTGGAACAGGCCGAGCGTGATCGACGGCATGATCAGGGCCTTGAGGCCTGAGATCGTGAACAGGCCGGTGGTCCACCAGCCGATCCGCACCACTTCGCCGCGCCCGAACGACGGCAGCCAGCCCAGTACCACCGCGAACAGATAGATCAGCAGAATACCGATCAGGAAGGTCGGCAGCGAGATTCCGATCAGCGATACGGCTTGCAGTATCTTGGTCAGCAGCGTGTCGCGTCGCAACGCCGAATAGACCCCCATCAGGATGCCGAACACCATGGCCAGAATCGTGGCGCAGATCGCAAGTTCCAGCGTCGCCGGCATCCGCTCCTTCAAAAGGCTCGCGACCGGTTGACGAAACTGGTAGGAGACCCCGAACTTGAACTGCATCGCATTGCCGAAATAGCGCGCAAACTGCACCGGCACCGGGTCGTCGAGACCGAGCGACTGGCGGATCGCGGCGCGCTCGGCGGCCGAGGTATCCAGCGAGACGATCTGGTTGACCGGATCGCCCGCGAAGCGGAACATCGAAAACGAGATGATCCCGACCGCGATCATGACGCCAATGGCCTGTATCGCCCGGCGAAGAGTGAAAGCGAGCATGTGATCCTTTCACTTCTCTTTTTAAAGGCGGCGCGCGTCATTGCGAGCCCCAAATGAAAAGTCCCGGGAGCGCGAAGCCACCGGGACACTGTATGATAGCTGCCTACTCCTGTTTGGTTGCCCAGTAGAGCAGGACCTCATTGTCCGCACGCTGGGCCAATTTCACCTTCTTCGACACGCCCCACGCCAGGGCCTGCTGATGCAGCGGGATGTAGGCGTAATCCTTGGCGGCGATCTCGAACGCATCCTTGATCAGCAAATCGCGCTTGGCGGTATCGGTCTCGAGCAGCACCTTGTCGGCAATCGCGTCCAGCTGCTTGTTGCAATAGCCACCGAGATTGGCCTCGCCGCGCGGGGATTTCGGATCGTCGCGGCAGCCCATGATGTCGTAGAGAACGTTCTGGGAGTCGGACGAGGCCGGGGTCCAGCCCAGCAGGTAGAACGAAGTCTGGAAGCCGCCGGGCTTCAGCACCTTGGCGAAATACTGCTGCTTCGGCTGCGCCAGCAGGTTAACCTTGACGCCGATGCGTGCCAGCATGCCGACCACGGCCTGACAGATCGCGGAGTCATTGACGTAGCGGTCGTTGGGGCAATCCAGCGTGACTTCGAAACCGTCGGGATAACCGGCTTCGGCGAGCAGCTTCTTGGCGCCGTCAGGATCGAATTTCGGCCGGGTGAAATCCTTTGAAAGCGAGAACAGCTGCGGTGCGATCATCAGCGCCGACGGCGTCGAGAGGCCGCGCATCACGCGGGTCTTGATCAGTTCGATGTCCACCGCCTTATAAAATGCCTCGCGAACGCGGATATCCTTGAACGGATTCTTGCCCTTGACGCTGGAGTACAACAGTTCGTCGCGGGTCTGGTCCATGCCGAGAAAGATGGTCCGCAGCTCGGGTCCGACCAGCACTTCCGCATTCGGGCTCGAATTGACCCGCGCGATATCCTGGATCGGAACCGGCTCGATGACGTCGACTTCGCCCGACAGCAGGGCCGCGACCCGCGTCGCATCCGAGCCGATCGGGGTGAAAATGATTTCCTTGAGATTGTGCTCAGGCTTGCGCCACCAGTTCGGATTCGCCTTGAACACGGTTTTCACGCCGGGCTGATGGCTCTCGATGAAGAAGGGGCCGGTGCCATTTTCATTGAGCGAGGCAAAACTCGGCGTGGTTGCCGAGGCTGGCGTCGGCGCCACCGAGTTGTGCTCCTCGCACCACTTCTTGTCCATGATGTACCAGCCATCCCATTGCGAAATGAGAATGGGGTTCGGCGAGTCCAGCTTCACGTCGACCGTGTAGTCGTCGACCTTGATGAACTTGGCGTCGGCCGGAACGTTGGTCCCGAAATTTGAGCCCTTGGCGCGCACGCGATCCGCGGAAAAGATGACATCGTCGGCGGTAAAGGGGTCACCATTGTGGAATTTGACGCCTTTGCGCAAATGGAAGCGCCAGCGGGTCGGCTCCAGTGTTTCCCAGCTTTCCGCCAATGCGGGAATGATCTTCAGATCCCTGTCGCGGGTCACCAGGCCTTCATAGACATGCGCGTGATGGGCGATGGTGGTGGTTTCCTTGAGCGTATAGGGATCCAGCGATTTGAGGTCGCCCTGGTTGGCGTAGCGCAGGGTCTGGCTTGAAGCCGGTGACATCGCAAAAGCGACGATTGAGGCGATAGTCGCTGCAAGCAAGTTTTGACGTACCGACATTTGTTCACGTTCTCCGCTGTGGTGCGCTGTTCATCTCTGCAATATCGGCAACTATGGCCGATCCATGTTGCCAGAGTTTGGCCGCCGCGCAAGCGCGATTTCCCTAAAAGCCAGGCCGGTTTGCGCGACGATGCCGCCATGACTAGGTTCACTGTAGGCAGCGAGGGCGAGCGCGTAACATTCAACTTTCGGAGTGCCGGATGGCGGAACTCAGGGCCGATGTTCTCGTATTGGGCGCAGGGATGGTCGGCGTCAGCGCCGCCTTGCACCTGCAGCAACGCGGACGGGATGTGATCCTGGTCGACCGGCACGAACTCGCCGGCGAAGAGACCAGTTTTGGCAATGGCGGTATCATCGAATGTGCCTCGGTCTTCCCCTACATGTTTCCCCGGGATTTCCGGCAGATCCTGCAATACGCGACCAATCGCACGCCGCAAGTGCGCTATCATTTTTCCGATCTGCCGGCCTTCCTGCCATGGCTGGTGCGCTACTTCCTCGCTTCTTCGCCAGCGCGCTCGCTGCACAGCGCGATGGCCGAATTGCCCTTGATCCGGCGCAGCCTGATCGAGCATGAGGCGCTGATCGCGGAGGCTGAAGTGCCGGAGCTGCTGCGGCGGACCGGCTGGATCAAGCTGTTTCGCTCCGATCAAACGCTGGCGAACGCGGCGCGCGATTTCGAGCGGGCGAAGCACTATGGCGTCGCGGGCGAGATTCTCGATAGCAGGGCGATTGCGCTGCGCGAGCCCAATCTGACCGGAGAGTTCGCCGGTGCGATCTATTTGCCGGCACCCGGATTCGTTCCCGATCCGGGCGGGTTGGCCAAAGCCTATGCGGCGCTTTTCAAGCGCAAGGGTGGACGCTTGCTGGTGGGCGATGCGAGAACGCTTGAACAGGACGCCGGCGGATGGCGCGTCGCCGGCTCCGGCGGCGCGGCGGTCGCACGCGAAGTCGTCGTGGCATTGGGACCGTGGTCCGATCTGGTGTTTGGTCCGCTCGGATATTCCATCCCGCTCGGCATCAAGCGCGGTTACCACCTGCACCTGGCGCCGCGCGGCAATGCCGTGCTCAATCATCCCGTTCTCGATTCAGATCTCGGCTATCTGCTGGCGCCGATGAATCGCGGCATCCGTCTCACCACCGGCGTGGAATTTGCCCGCCGCGATGCGCCGCCCACGCCGATCCAGCTTCGGCGGGCGCTGCCGCGGGCGCACGCGCTGTTTCCGTTGGGAGACGCGGTCGACGCAAAGCCCTGGATCGGCGCGCGGCCGTGCTTGCCCGATATGCTGCCGGTGATCGGGAAGGCGCCTCGCCATGCCGGGCTGTGGTTCGATTTCGGGCACCAGCACCACGGTTTGACGCTGGGCCCCGCGACGGGCCGCCTGCTGGCGGAGATGATGACCGGCGAGACGCCGTTCGCCGATCCCGGGCCCTTCGCAGCCGAGCGTTTCGGTTGACCATAACTGCCGAATGAAGGCTCAGCCGCGGCCTCGTCCTGTCAGGCCGCTTGCGTCGCCCGGCCTCTCGCGGTGATACTGCAGCCGCCAAAATGCAATCAGGAGCGGACATGAAGGTAAACGTTGAAATAGATTGCACGCCCCTCGAAGCCCGGCAGTTCTTCGGACTTCCGGATGTGCAGCCGATGCAGACGGCGGTGATGGACAGACTCCAGCAGCAGATGCTGGCCAACATCGAAAAGGTTTCTCCGGAAGCGCTGATGCAGAGCTGGTTCACGTTCGATCCGAAGATGGCCGAGCGGTTTCAGGATATGTTCGTCACGATGGCCGGCTTGGGCGGTACGCGCGCCAACGACAAGAAGTAAAGATGCCGATCGACCAAAGCGAAACGCCGGCCGCGGACCGGCTTCGTCCGCCGGGTCTCGGCCTGCTGCTGGCCGAGGTGAGAGGCATATTGGAATTCAACTGCAGCCTGCTGCTGTCGCCGCTCCTGATGCGCGCGCCGAGGGGGGACGGTCATCCGGTGCTGACGTTGCCGGGGTTCCTCGCCAGCGATCTGTCGATGGCGCCGATGCGGCGATATCTGAAGGAGCTGGGATACGACGCCTACGCGTGGAAGATGGGCCGCAATGTCGGCGGCGTTTCGCGCATGCGGGCCGCGCTGCGCGACCGGCTCGCCGAGATTCACACTGCCACCGGCCGCAAGGTCAGTATCGTCGGGTGGAGTCTGGGCGGCGTCTATGCGCGCGATCTGGCGCTGCAGGCGCCGGACATGGTGCGGTATGTCGTAACGCTGGGAAGTCCGTTCGCGAACGACGTGAGAGCGACCAACGCCACGCGGCTTTACGAGGCGCTGTCAGGCGAGGCGGTTGAGGACAATTCCGAGCTTCGAAATGCGATCGCAGGCGATCTGCCGGTTCCGACCACGTCGATCTATTCACGCGCCGACGGCATCGTGAACTGGCGCACGTGCCTCCTGCGTCCCTCCGATACCGCTGAAAACATCGAGGTACATCTTGCCAGTCACATCGGACTGGGCGTGAACGCGGCCGCCTTGTGGGCGGTAGCGGATCGTTTGGCCCAGCCCGAGGGCCAATTCAGGCAATTTGAGCGATCGGGGCCGTTTGCCATTGCATATGCGCCTCCGGAGAATGCACAATCCTGATGTCCTGAACCCAGGACCGACTGAACGCCAGAAGCGCCACCAAGGCGCCGCGTGATCTGTTCGCGGGAGGAAAATATGAGTGACGCCAGGAAGCTGTCCTCGATGGACGCGTCGTTTCTGTACCTGGAAACGCCTGAGATGCCGATGCATGTCGGAAGCATGGCGATCTTCCGTCTGCCCGAGGACTACAAGGGTGACTTCTTCGAGGACTTCAAGGCGATGATCGCCTCGCGGCTGCACATGGCCCCGATCCTCAAGGCACGGCTTGAAAAGGCGCCGCTCGACATCGATCATCCCTCCTGGGTCGAGGACGACCAGTTCGATATCGACCGCCATATCTTCCGGGGCAGCCTTCCTGCGCCGCACGATCGCGCGACGCTGGAGCGCATCGTCGGCTGGATGCATGCCAAGCTTCTCAATCGCGCCCGCCCGCTTTGGGAGTTTTATGTTTTCGAGGGCATGAAGGACAACGAGATCGGTCTCTATTCCAAGATGCATCACGCCTGCATCGACGGCGGCGCGGGCGCAGCACTCACCAACATGATCTACGATGTGACGCCGGTCCCGAGGAAAGTCGAGCCGCCGGCGGCGCGGGCCAAGGCCGGGCAGGAGCCGCGCGACATCGCCGCCAATTTCATCGACTCCTATCAGCAGCTTTGGACCCAGCCCTTCGATGCCTCGGCGGCCGCCAAGGGCATCGATCTGCCGCGCTCCGGCAAGAGCGATCTCGGATCCATCCTGTTCGACAACGCCATGTTCCAGATCGAATCCGCGGTGAAGTTTGTCGGCAGCGTCCCCACGCTGCTGAAGAGCGTCTCCGACGTGGTCGGAAAGATTTCCGATCCGAAATCGCGCGACAGCATGGCCAGCATGGTGTCGCCGTCGACGATCCTGAACAAGTCGATTTCATCGGAACGCAGCTTTGCCGGCGTATCGATCTCGCTGTCGCAGGCGAAGGCGCTGGCCAAGCGGGCCGGCGGCAAGCTGAATGACGTGGTGCTGGCGATTTCGAGCGGCGTGGTCAGACGCTATCTGCTGGAGCGCGGCGCGCTGCCGGCAAAATCGATGACGGCCGCGGTGCCGATCTCGTTGCGCGAAGAGGGCAACACCGACGCCAACAATCAGGTGTTCGGCATGATCTGCTCGATTGCGACCAACGTCGAGGATCCCAAGGCGCGGCTGGAGGCGATCATCGCGCAATCCGCCAAGTCCAAGGAGATGTCGCATCCGCTGCGGGCGCTGATGCCGCAGGTATCCAACCTCTCGATGCTCGGCGCGCCGATCATGGTCCAGATTATGGCGCTATTGTACAGCCGCTCAAGCCTGTCGGATGTGCTGCCGCCGGCGGCGAATATCACGGTTTCCAACGTGCCCGGGCCGCGCCAGACGCTGTATGCGGCGGGTGCGGAATTGCTGCACATCTTCCCGGTGTCGATTGCGACCCATGGGCTTGCCCTCAACATCACGGTGCAGAGCTATCGCGATCAACTGGACTTCGGCTTCATCGCCGGCGCCAACATCATTCCTCACGTGCAGGTTCTCTGCGACATGCTGCCCGGGGAATTCGCCGCACTGGAAGCCGCGTTTGCGCCTCCAGCCGATCTCAAAAGCGCGGCGAGCTAGCTGGAGCAGGGACCGACGATGATTGAAATGCCGCCGCTGCAGTTCGCCCAGACCAACGGAATTCGCATGGGCTACTACGAAGCGGGCCCGAAGACGGACACGCCGCCGGTCATTCTCTGCCACGGCTGGCCGGAGATCGCGTTTTCGTGGCGGCACCAGATCAAGGCGCTGGCTGCTGCCGGAATTCGGGTGATTGCGCCCGATCAGCGCGGCTACGGCGCGACCGACCGGCCCGAAGCCGTCGAGTCCTATGACATCGAGCAGCTGACCGGCGATCTCGTCGGCCTGCTCGATCATCTCAAGATCGACAAGGCAATTTTCGTCGGCCACGACTGGGGCGGCTTTGTCGTCTGGCAAATGCCGCTGCGGCACATCGATCGCGTCGCCGGCGTGGTCGGGATCAATACCCCGCACACCAACCGTGCGCCGGCGGACCCGATCGAACTGTTGCGCCAGCGCTTCGGCGAGCAGATGTATATCGTGCAGTTTCAGGACCCCGCGCGTGGCGCCGACAAGATATTCAACAGCCGGGTCGAACAGACCTTCGACGCCTTTATGAGGAAGCCGGTACCGCGCAGCGACACCGCGCCTGCGGAGCCGCCGACCGCGGGCGTCGGCGCATCGCCGAGGCTCAATCTGGCGTTTCCGCAAATGATTGCCGGTTACGATGCCAGGCACGATCCACGGACGCCGATCCTGTCGCCGGAGGAGAAGAAGGTCTTCGTCGATACCTTCACCAAATCCGGCTTCACCGGCGGCATCAACTGGTACCGCAACATGTCGCGCAACTGGCAGCGCTCGGCCGGGATCGATCACACGGTGCGCGTGCCGTCGCTGATGATCATGGCCGAAAACGATCACGTGCTGCCGCCGTCCGCGGCCGACGGCATGGAGAAGATCATCCCCGATCTCGAGAAGTATCTGGTTCGGGACAGCGGCCACTGGACGCAGCAGGAAAAGCCGGACGAGGTCAGCGCCAAGCTGATCGAATGGCGTAAAAGGCGGTTCGGCTAGGGTAACGCATCGTCATTGCGAGCGAAGCGAAGCAATCCATCGTCCGGCGTAACAAGAGTGGATTGCTTCGTCGCAAGCGCTCCTCGCAATGACGGTGTCAAAGGGCAGATCAGGCAGGGGAAACTACCGCGATGGCGTCGACCAACAGACTGAGCCCGATCCCGCACCCGCCGACGAAGCCGGTGGTCGGCAACATGCTGTCGCTGGATTCGACCGCGCCGGTGCAAAACCTGGCCCGGCTGGCCAAGGAGCTGGGGCCGATCTTCTGGCTGGACATGATGGGCGCGCCGCTGGTCATCGTCTCCGGCCACGACCTCGTCGACGAGCTCAGCGACGAAAAACGTTTCGACAAGGCGGTGCGCGGACCGCTGCGCCGCGTGCGCGCGATCGCCGGCGACGGCCTCTTCACCGCCGACACGTCAGAGCCGAACTGGAGCAAGGCGCACAACATCCTGCTGCAGCCGTTCGGCAACCGCGCCATGCAGTCCTATCACCCGAGCATGGTCGATATCGCCGATCAGCTGGTGAAGAAGTGGGAGCGGCTCAACGCCGACGAGGAGATCGACGTCGTTCACGACATGACCGCGCTGACGCTCGACACCATCGGGCTGTGCGGATTCGACTACCGTTTCAACTCGTTCTATCGGCGCGATTATCATCCGTTCGTCGAGTCGCTGGTGCGCTCGCTCGAAACCATCATGATGATCCGCGGTCTGCCGATGGAAAATCTGTGGATGCAGAAACGCCGGCGCGATCTCGCCGCCGACGTCGCCTTCATGAACAAGATGGTCGACGAGATCGTCGCCGAACGCCGCAAGAACGCCGAGGCTGCCGAGGACAAGAAGGACATGCTCGGCGCCATGATGACCGGCGTCGACCGCGCCACCGGCGAGCAGCTCGATGACGTCAACATCCGTTACCAGATCAACACGTTCCTGATCGCGGGGCATGAGACGACCAGCGGTCTGTTGTCGTGCACGCTCTATGCGCTGCTGAAGCATCCCGACGTTCTCAAGAAGGCGTACGAGGAAGTCGACCGGGTGCTCGGGCCCGATATCGACGCCAAGCCGACCTATCAGCAGGTCACCCAGCTCACCTACATCACGCAGATTCTTAAAGAGGCCTTGCGGTTGTGGCCGCCCGCGCCGGCCTACGGCATCTCGCCGCTGAAGGACGAGGCCATCGGCGGCAAGTACAAGCTCAAGAAAAACACTTTTGTCACTGTGCTGGTGCTGGCGCTGCATCGTGATCCGAGCGTGTGGGGACCGAATCCCGACGCCTTCGACCCGGAAAATTTCAGCCGCGAGGCCGAGGCGGCGCGTCCCGTCAACGCCTGGAAGCCGTTCGGCAATGGCCAGCGCGCCTGCATCGGCCGCGGCTTTGCCATGCATGAAGCGGCGCTTGCGATCGGCATGATCCTGCAGCGCTTCAAGCTGATCGACGTCAATCGCTACCAGATGCACCTGAAAGAGACGCTGACCATCAAGCCGGACGGCTTCAAGATCAAGGTGCGTCCGCGTACCGACGGGGATCGCGGTGCTTACACCGGCCGGACCACGACGACAGCGGCGGCATCGAGCGCCGCGCCGGCGCCGCGCGCACGCACCCGTCCGGGGCACAACACGCCGCTGCTGGTGCTTTACGGATCGAACCTCGGCACCGCCGAGGAACTCGCCACATGCGTCGCCGATCTTGCCGAGGTCAATGGCTTTTCGACAAAACTCGCGCCGCTTGATGATTTCGTCGGCAAACTGCCGGAGCAGGGCGGCGTGCTGATTTTCTGCGCGTCGTACAATGGCGCCCCGCCCGACAATGCCACCCGGTTTGTCAAATGGCTCGGCAGCGACTTGCCGAAGGATGCGTTCGCCAAGGTGCGCTATGCGGTGTTCGGCTGCGGCAACAGCGACTGGCTCGCGACCTATCAGTCGATCCCGCGCTTCATCGACGATCGACTGGCGGCGCACGGCGCCAGCAATGCCTATGTGCGCGGCGAGGGCGACGCGCGCGACGATCTCGACGGCCAGTTCGAATCCTGGTTCGCGAAACTGCGTCCGCTGGCGGTCAAGCAATTCGGCCTCGACACCAATTTCGACCGCAGCGCCGACGACGAGCCGCTTTACACGATCGAGCCGGTAGCGCCATCAGCGGTCAATGCGATCGCGGCACTTGGCGGCGTCGCGCCGATGAAGGTGCTGGTCAACAGCGAATTGCAGAACAAGACAGGGGCCAACGCCTCGGATAGGTCGACCCGGCACATCGAAGTAAAATTGCCGCCTGGCATCGCCTACCGGGTCGGCGATCATCTCAGCGTGGTGCCGCGCAACGATCCGGCGCTGGTGGATGCCGTCGCGCGCCGCTTCGGATTTTTGCCGGCCGATCAGATCCGGTTGCAGGTCGCGGAAGGCCGGCGCGCGCAACTGCCGGTCGGCGACGCTGTGTCGGTCGGGCGGTTGCTGACCGATTTTGTCGAATTGCAGCAGGTCGCGACCCGCAAGCAGATCCAGATCATGTCGGAACACACGCGTTGTCCGGTGACCAGGCCGAAACTGTCGGCCTATGTCGGCGACGATGCCGCCGCATCGGAACATTATCGCTCGGACATCCTCGGCAAGCGCAAATCGGTGTTCGACCTGTTGGAGGAACATCCGGCCTGCGAGTTGCCGTTCCACGCCTATCTCGAAATGCTGTCGCTGCTGGCGCCGCGCTATTATTCGATCTCGTCGTCGCCGTCGGTCGATCCCTCGCGCTGCAGCGTCACCGTCGCTGTGGTCGAAGGCCCCGCGAGTTCGGGGCGCGGCGTCTACAAGGGAATCTGCTCGAATTACCTCGCCGGCCGCCGCGCCGGCGAGACGATCCAGGCGACGGTGCGCGAAACCAAGGCCGGGTTCCGGCTGCCCGACGATCCCGCGGTGCCGATCATCATGGTCGGCCCCGGAACCGGCCTCGCGCCATTCCGCGGCTTCCTGCAGGAACGCGCCGCGCTGAAAGCCAGGGGCGCAACGCTCGGCCCGGCGATGCTGTTTTTCGGCTGCCGGCATCCCGATCAGGATTATCTCTATGCCGACGAACTGAAAGCGTTCGCCGCCGACGGCATTGCCGAACTGCACACCGCGTTCTCGCGATCAGAAGGTCCAAAGACCTATGTGCAGAACCTGGTCGCGGCGCAGAAGGAACGCGTTTGGAGCCTGATCGAAAACGGCGCGATCATCTACGTCTGCGGCGACGGCGGAAAGATGGAGCCCGATGTCAAGGCCGCGCTGGTCGCGATCTATCGCGATCGCACAGGCACGGAGGCGGATGCGGCGCTGCGCTGGATCGACGATCTCGGCACGAAAAATCGCTACGTGCTCGACGTCTGGGCGGGCGGGTAGCCACGGGATTTTAACCGGAGTCGTCCCCGCGAAAGCGGGGACCCATACGCGGTGGCTTATCGATTTGAATGATGTGGCAGAGGCCTTCTGCAACAATTAATCTCGGTGGCTATGGGTCCCGGCTCGCGCTCGCGGAGCCTGTCATCGGGCCGGCCAAGGGCCGGACCCGTTGGCTTGCTTGGCCGGGACGACGAGGGATTTCTTCGCGCGCTACCGTTTCGGCAGTCGCTCGAAGCTCGGCAATCCTTCGGGGATTTGATGGAAAATCTGCCTGTCGATGGTGAAGATCGCCATCTGCGGGCTGCCATACAGGCTGGGATCGTCGAGCGTGCCGACTTTGAGGATCACCGCGGGCAGTCCCGGCCGCCGCGTGACCATATGCGTGCCGCATTCGGCGCAGAATTCCCGCGTCACGGCGCCTTCAAGATCGCTGCGCGTGAATTGCTTCGGCGTTCCCTTGGTATAACGGAAGCCATCGGGCGGCATCAGAACAAACATGTTGGGCGAGCCGCCGGTGATATATTGGCATTCGCGGCAGTGGCATTGCGCTTTCATCATCGGCTCGCCCTCGGCCACATAACGCACACTGCCGCAATAGCACCCGCCTTCCAGTTTCATGGCATTCTCCCGATGTCGTCGTTTCTGTTCAAATCGGTGCATCGCCCTCGCTGATGCCGCGCGGGGCATGCCTGTCGATCGCATCGATGATCTCTGGCCACATCGGGATCGGCAGCGCGTGACCCATGCCCTCGATCATCAGAAGTTTCGCACCGGGGATCGAGGCCGCGGTGTCCTTGCCGCCCTCGGGGCGCACCAGCGGATCGACGGTGCCGTGAATGACCAGGGTCGGCGCCTTGACCGATGCGAGCCGCTCCTTGCGGCTGCCTGAGGCCAGGATCGCGCGGAGCTGCCGCCCGACGCCGGCCGGGTTTAGGCCGCGCTCGAAGGTGCGTTCGGCGCGTGCGAGATCAAGCGCTTCGTCCTGCGGGAAGCTGCCGACGCGCAGGATCTTCCAGGTCTGCGCGAAGCGCGCGAAGAATTCTTCCCTGGTGGTCGGCGGCGGCGCCATCAGGACAGCGGTGGCCTCGCGGGTCGGCGGCGGCACCTTCGGATTGCCGGTCGTCGACATGATCGAGGTCAGCGAGCGCACCCGCTGCGGAAACGAGATCGCGATTTCCTGGGCGATCATGCCGCCCATCGACGCGCCCACCACATGCGCCGACTTGATGCCGAGCACATCCATCAGCCCGATCACGTCTTCCGCCATGTCGCGCAGCTTGTAGGGTGCCGCGACCGGGATCTTCAGGAAGCGCAGCTTGAGCAGTTCGACCGGGGTCAGGCGCTTGCCGCCCGAGAGGTGGCTGGACTTGCCGATATCTCGATTGTCGAACCGGATCACGCGAAACCCGCGCGCCGCAAGCTGCCGGCAGAAATCGTCGTCCCAATGGATCATCTGGGCGCCCAGCCCCATGATCAGCAGCATCGGCTCCGCGCGGGCGTCGCCGAAGATCTCGTAACAAAGGTCGATGCCGTTGGCGCGGGCGATCTGCGGGGGCTGGTGGGCGAGTGAATTCACCTTGGCTGTTCCCTTGAGAATGGTATGCGATGAGGACTCTATGCCATGGTTTTTCGCGCCGCAGAAGGCTCCTGACAACAGGGCGACCGACAAATCGACGCCGCGATGTTGACCGCCTCGGCGCAACAGTGTGGTATGATCAAAAGCAGACGAGGCTCTAAGGCCCTCGTGATCATGCTGGAGGGCGCCAATGGCAGACAAGAGCAACGATCCGCTCGCGATGTGGCAAAACATGATCGGCGAGATGGAGAAGGGATTCAACGCCTTCGCCAATAAGG
>OCZT010000461.1_pt1 | contig 39957 bp, 41 predicted proteins | sample 1539031 | NCBI WGS metagenome assembly OCZT01 (sample SAMEA3539308, study PRJEB22396) | soil metagenome | biome: tundra; feature: field; material: soil | place: USA | collected 2010-05 | depth 0.15 m
CGCCGCCGCCGCTGGAACCACCGAAGCTCGCGCTACCGCCCATCCCGCCACCGCCGCCCATGCCGCCACCCATGCCGCCAAAGCCCGAGCTGCCGCCCATTCCGCCGCTGGCAGCGCTGTTAAAGCTGGAGCGGCCGAGCGAACCCTTGCCGGTGGTGGGCGACATGGTGGTCGGGCCGCCGCCGCCGTTGAGCAGGGTGTTGAGCACCTGGACTATCTCGAGCGCCTGCGCGTTCTTGAGCCGATAGACGTGGATTCGCGAGGTGGCCAGCGGCGGATTAACGTCGAGCTTGGCGACTATTTCCTGGATCTCACGCATCTGAAGCGGCGGCGCCATGACGATAAGGCAATTGGTGCGTTCGTCGGGGATAACCTTGTAACCCGTCCCGCCGCCGCCGGTGGCCGACGGCGCGACGCCGATCTGGGGCCGCATCCCCCCTTGAGGGCTTGCGCCGGCGCCTTGCATCTTGGCCGTCATGAGCGCATCGATCTCGAGCGCAAGCTCAGTGGCAAACGCGAGCTTGAGCGGAATGACGACAATGGTCTGCTGTTCGCCGCGCACGTCGAGGCTGCCGATTATCTGGAGCAGTCGCTCGACGTTGTAGGCGTCGTCGGTGACGATGACGGTGTTGTCGCTGGGAAACGCGGCGACCAGACCGTCGTGCGAGACCATCGGCTGGATCACGCCGATGACGGAAGCGGCGTCGATATTCTTAAGCCGCACCATCCGGGTGACATACTCGTCGCCCTTGGTCTCGGCGGGGTTTTTCGATTCGGTAAGCGCGGCGGAGGAGCGCACGTTGCGCGCGGGCACAATCTTGATGACCTTGCCGGCCTGAACGGTGGTAAAGCCTTTTACCTGGAGGACGGATTGAAAGATCGAGTAGGCCTGTTCGGGAGTGACCTTGGTCGGCGAGATGATGGTGACCTTGCCGCGCACGGATTCGTCGATGATGAAGTTGCGGCCGGTGATCTCGCTGATGAACTTGGCAAGAACCGGAATATCCACGTTCTGGAAGTTCATTGTAATTGTATTATGTTCAGGCAGCCCCGTGGGATCGGCGCCAAACGCGGGGGAGCGAAGGTTGCCAACGAAAATCAGCAGTGCGGCGGCAAACGCCCCAGCCAAAAGACGGTTCATCCGAGCATCCTCCGCATTTCGGGTCAAAACGTCGTGAGCATATTTCACCGCCGCTGCGCAGCGCAACCCGGAATTGTTGGAATTGTTGCAATGGCTGCGGGGCTCGGCGACTATGACGATGACCGACCCGATTTGATTCAATCGAACACAAAAGAGGCGAGCCTGCCTTATTCCGTCATCCCGAGCGAAGCCGAGGGACACCGATTCTTGCAGGCTCGACGACGGGCTGCGAAGGTGACGCGTTGCGCTACGAATTCCTGATTGGCCTGCGATATTTGCGCGCGCGGCGGCGCGAACGATTCGTGTCGCTGATCGCGATCATCTCGCTGGTCGGGATAACGTTTGGGACGTTCGCGTTGTCGCTGGCGCTATCGGTGATGAGCGGATTCGAGAAAAACCTGCGCAACCTATTGCTCACGTTTACGCCGCAGATAACCATCGAGCGCAGCGATGGCGGGGTGTGGAATCCGGCCGATCTCGAGAAGCAGATCGCCGCGTTACCGGGGATGGCGGCGGCGGCGCCATTCGTCACGTCGCAGGTGATGGCGGTCTCGAGCACGGACTCGGGCGGCGCGGGGCTGGTGTCGGGCGGAATTATCCGCGGGGTCCAGCCGCACGACAATGCGGTGCTCAAGGAATTAAGCGACACGCTGGAGAACGGGACGCTCGCGGACCTCGAGACGACGCATCCGGTGACGATTGTGGACAAGGGCGTCAAGCGCCGCGTCGAGCTGCCCGGTGCGATCATCGGCAAGTCGCTGGCGTTCGAGCTTGGGGTGAGGCCGGGCGACCCGGTAATACTGATTTCGCCGGCGAGCTTGGGAACAGGAATCGGGCCTCCGCGCCTCAAGCGATTCGTGGTGACGGGGTTCTTTCACTCGGGCATGTACGAGTTCGATTCGACGCTGATCTTCGTCGCGTTGAAGGACGGACGCGCGTTGCTGGCCGACGATGCGTCGCTCGAAAGCGGCCTCGAGTTGCGGCTGGTCAACATGTTTGACGCGCCGGCGATACGCGGCCGGATCGCGGCGATGGCGGGGCCTGACTTCGAAGTCTCGGATTGGACGACGGCAAACGCGCCGCTGTTCTCCGCGCTCAAGCTGGAGAAGTTCACCTATTTCATGGTGCTGCTGCTGATCGTGCTGGTGGCGGCCTTTAACATTATTGCGACGCAGGTGATGGTGGTGATGGAGCGGCGCAAAGAGATTGCGATCCTGCGCACGATGGGTGCGCGGGCGGCCTCGGTGGCGTCAATCTTTCTGTGCCAAGGCGCGGCGCTGGGTGTGATCGGCACGGTTTTGGGCGATGGCGCGGGATTCGTGACGGCGTACCTGATAGGCAGGTATCATTTGATTCATCTGCCGGCCGACATGTTCATGGTGAACGCGGTACCGGTGGAGTTGAATCCATGGAACTTCATCGCGGTCGCGGCGGCGACGATCGTGCTGTGCCTGCTTGCGTCGATCTACCCGGCATTGCAGGCGGCGAAGCTCTCGCCGGTCGAGGTGATTCGCTATGAGTGAGGGGCGCGGCGCGGTGGCAACGAAAGCAAAACCAAACCAGGCGAAGGGGCGCCTAATCGAGGTGCGCGGCCTCGACAAGACATTCTATGACGCTGATCGTGAGATTCGCGTGCTGCGCGGTCTCGATCTGACGGTCCAGGCGGGCGAGGAGATCGCGATCGTGGGGCAATCGGGAACCGGCAAGTCCACGCTGCTCCATATCATGGGGAGCCTGGAAGAGCCGACCGCGGGCAAGATTTATTTCGAGGGCGAGGATTTGTTCGCGCTCGATCAGAAATCGCTGGCGGAGTTCCGCAACCTGAAGCTCGGCTTCGTTTTCCAGTTCCATTACCTGCTGGCGGACTTCACGGCGCTGGAAAACGTGATGATGCCGGCGTTGATCAGCCGCATCAGCGACGCCGAAGCGAGCCGGCGTGCGGCCGAGATGCTCGAGATCGTCGGGCTGGGCGACAAGCTGGGGCGCCGGCCAGCGGAACTGTCCGGCGGCGAACAGCAGCGCGTCGCGGTGGCGCGCGCGGTGGTGCTGCGGCCCAAGCTGCTGCTCGCGGACGAGCCGACGGGCAATCTCGATCCGGATACCGCCGAAGAAGTGCACGAGCTGTTTCACAAGCTCAATCGCGAGCTTGGGATCACGCTGGTGATCGCAACCCATAACGAGCAGTTGACGCGCAGCGTCGGGCGCGCGCTGCGGCTGCATGAAGGAAAGCTGGTGGACGAGCGCCGGCAGCAGTCAGCCCCTGCCCCCGAGTAAGCAGAATCGGCGCCGCACAAATGTCCCTCACCCTAATCGCCTTGCCATGTGAGGCACCGGAACAATCGAGTTTAGCCGCTTCGGGGCATTCGGTTTACATGCGGGGAGCGATTGGCTAGTTTGGGCGGCGCTTTTGGTGTGTTTGAGTGACATCCGGAAAATTCAACGCGCGCCCGCCACGCGCGCCGTCATCTTTCGGGCTTCATCGCCCGCCCCGCGGGCTATTGCCGGCCGGCCGCGCAATGCGGACGCCGGGCGGCGCGCTAATCCTGGTGGTGCTGGCGGCGTTCTCGTTTTCGTTTTCGTTTTCGTTGTTCGCCCCCGTCAGCGCGCGTGCGCAGGGCCCGGCGCCGATAATCTCCAAGGCTGAGATCGCCGGTAATCAACGCGTCGAACAGGACGCGATTCTGATCCACATCACGCAGCAGGCGAACCAGCCGCTCGATCAGACGGCGGTCGACGCGGACATCAAGTCGATTTACAGGATGGGGTTTTTCGAATCGGTGACCGCCCGCGTAGAGCAGCAGGGCGGCCGCAGCGTGCTGGTGTACCGGGTGAGGGAGCGCCCGCAAATTACCGACGTCAAGTTCTACGGGATGAAGGCGGTTCGGTCGAACGACGACAAGATAGTCGCGGCGGTGAAGATGCATCCGGGGTCGATCCTCGATCCGATCGCGGTAAAGGAGACGATCGCCGGCGTGACGCAGGTTTACGCGGACCAGGGCTACACGGACGCCAAAGTAGTCTTCAAGGCGATCCCACAGCCCGACAACACGGCGTTCGGCGAATTCGACGTGACCGAGGGATCGAAGGTCCAGATCACCAAGATCGTGTTCGAGGGCAACAAGGCGTTTTCATCGTCCACTTTGAGCGGCAATATGGAAACGCGAACCTATAGCAAATTGCTGAGCTGGTTGACCGGATGGGGGGCGCTCGATCGGAAGAAAATGCAGGAGGACGTCGATCGGCTGACGGCGTTTTACTACGACAACGGCTACCTGAACGTGCAGGTCGCGCAGCCGCAGGTGGTGCGCAGCGGCGCGCAGATTACGATCGTAATAACCATCGACGAGGGCACCCCGTACCGCGTCGGCCGAATCAACATCGAAGGCAACCTGAAGTTTCCGCGCCGCGAACTGCGCAGGCTGCTGACGATGAAGAGCGGACAACTGTTCCGCGGCTCGGCGTTGCAGCGCCAGGTGCTCGCGCTGTCGGATTTCTACTCGAACCGGGGCTACGCGTACGTCAACATCGACCCGCGCACGCAACTGGTCCACACCACCAAGCGAGTCAACGTGGTGTTCGTGATCAATCCGGGTCACGAAGTGCTAATCGACCGCGTCAATATCAGCGGCAACACCAAGACCTCGGACAAGGTAATCCGCCGCGAGATCCAGATTCAGGAGCAGGAGCCGTACAGCGCCGAAGAGATCCGGGATTCCAAGGTGCGGCTGGACCGGCTGGGATTCTTCACCGACACGCGCATCACGACCTCGCCGGCGGCGCAGCCCGACAAGATAAACCTCGACGTGAACGTGAGCGAGGCCAACACCGCGTCGTTCCAGGTGGCGGGCGGATTCGACAGCTATCAATCGCTGTTCGGCAACTTTACGCTGGGCAACACCAACCTGTTCGGCGGCGGCGAATCGCTGATCCTCAACGCGCAGGTCGGCTACCTGTTCCAGAACTACAGCGCCAGTTATACGGAGCCGTGGTTCCTGGACATGCCGCTCGGCGTGGGCCTGCAGTTGTTCGACAACAAAACTTACCTGCTGAGCTTCAACCAGTCGTCGGCAGGCTTCACCCTGACCACGACCTATCCGCTGACCGAGCTCGGCTTCAAGAAGCTGGGGCCGTTCTCTCTCAAGGACGTGCAGGCGGGACTGGGCTACTCGTTTCAGAGCGTAGGAATCACGGGGCTGAACCAGTATACGACTTACCAAATCGCGCGCTACAAGGGTTACACGCAGACCTCAGAAATTACGCCGACGATACGCCGCTTCACGGTGGATAATCCGATCGATCCGCGCACCGGCACCGTCGAGAGTCTCAGCATGCAGTTCGGCGGAGTCGGCGGCGGCAACGAATTCATCAAGGGCGTCGCGCATTTCCGGTATTTCTACCCGTTCCTGAAGAGCCAGTCGCTGGGAACGTTCGTGGTGTCACAGGGAATCACGTTCGGCATCGGGACCAACCTGCAAAGCGGGACCGGCGGCGAGTTGCCACTGTTCGAGCGATTCTTCCCCGGCGGTGTCGGCGGTCCTGGCGACGTGCGCGGCTATCAGCTCTATTCGTTGGGACCGCAGGTGACGCTGTACAACCAGGGCGGCAGACCGCTGAGCGTTCAGGACGTCGGCGGCAGCAAGGAATTGTTGCTGAGCAACGAAATCACGTTCCCGATACTGTCGGGATTGGGAATCCGCGGAGTGGTATTCAGCGACGCAGGGCAATCGTTCCTGCTCAAGGATTCGATCGCGATCGACAAGCTGCAGGCGTCGTTTGGATTCGGCGTGCGCTGGAAATCACCATTCGGGCCGCTGGCGGTGGATATCGCTTTCCCGATTAACGCGCGGCCGGCCGATAAGAGCACCGTCTTCGAAATCGGGGCCGGCTCCCCGCTCTAGCGTCGATCGATTTTTCGACATCGGGCGACGACCAGGGCGTGGGCAACTGGATTTGATGCTCGATGAAGTACTATTGTGTATATTTCCCAAGCAGGAGGGATGCGCCGTGATGAGGACGCGTCCCAGGCAGGTAGTCAACAGGAGGCTTTCCAGGCTGTATGAGGCAACGGTTGTTCATCGGTGCGTTGTTCGGTGCGTTCCTTGCGGTGACGTCCGCGGCGGTTCCCGCGCACGCCGACCTGAAGTTCGCGTATGTTGACGTGCAGCGAGCGCTCAATGAGTGCGACGCCGGCAAGCGGGCCAAGGCCGAATTCCAGGGCCGTGTCACATCGGTGGAGGGGCGCCTGCAGCGGCAGCAAAATGAGGTCCAGTCCCTTAAGGACGAGATGGAGAAAAAGGGCATGCTGATGAACCAGGATCAGCGCCAGAGTCTGCAGGACCAGTACGTGGAAAAGCTCAAGAACTTCGAGCGCGACTACAAGGACTCGAAGGACGAGTTGCAGGCCAAGGACCAGGCGGTCACGGCGAAAATCGTGCATGACCTTGCGCAAGTCATCCGCACGCTTGGAGAGCGTGACGGCTACACGATGGTGATGGAGAAGGGATCGATCCTGTGGGGTGCTCCGGGCATCGACGTTACCGACCAGCTAATCCGCAGTTACAACGCGATGCACGTGACGATAGGCTCGGTCGGCGAAGGCGCCGGCGGCGGGGTATCGCGCGCGAGCGGGCAGGCCGGCGCGCCGGCTCCGTCGGATTTCGGCTCGGCGGCGGCCAAGCGGTCGACGATCTCGAAGTAGGCCGCTCGAAACAAGATGCGCGAAGTAATTCCCGGTGCCTGACGACGCAAAAGTCGCGGAGCTTGGGCGCGTGTTGGGGCTGCTGCCCCATCGCTATCCGTTTCTGCTGGTCGATCGCATCTTAGAACTCGTCAAGGGCCGCGTCGTAACCGTCAAGAACGTCAGCTTCAACGAACCGTACTTCGCGGGGCATTTTCCGGGTCATCCCGTGATGCCGGGGGTGTTGATCGTCGAGGCGCTGGCGCAGTCGGGGGCGATCCTGGCGCTCAATGAAGTGGGCGGGGACCCGGCGCGTCTGTTCATGTTGACAGGACTGGACAAAGTGCGCTTTCGCCGCCGCGTAATCCCGGGCGATCAGCTGCGGATGGAAGTAACAATTCTAAAATTTCATCGTCCGCTGTGGCGGATGCAGGCGGTGGCGCGCGTCGGCGACGAATTGGCGGCCCAGGCGGAATTGTCCGCGATGGAAGTCGAGGAGCGAGTCCGATAGCGGGCCGAATCCATTCCTCCGCGGTCATCGACAAGCGGGCCGAACTCGACACGAGCGTCGAAGTCGGTCCCGGCGCGGTGATCGGACCGAACGTCAAGATAGCAGCCGGCAGCGTGGTCGGGCCTTGCGCGATGATCGAGCGTAATACCACGATTGGCGAACGCAATCGCATCTGGCAGTTCGCCGCCATCGGCGCGGAACCGCAAGACCTCAAATTCAAGGGCGAACCGTCAGTCGTCGAAATCGGCGACGACAACATGATTCGCGAGTTCGCGACCATTCACCGCGGCACCGAAGGCGGCGGGATGATCACAAAAATTGGCAGTCACACGCTGGTGATGACGTACGCGCACGTGGCGCACGACTGCATCATCGGCGACCACGTGATCCTGGCGGCGTGCACGGGGCTGGCCGGCCACTGCGCGATCGAGGAATACGCGATTTGCGAGGGCCAGGTCGGTGTGCATCAGTTCACCCGCATCGGCACTCACGCGATCGTGGCGGCGGGCGCGAAGGTGGCGCAGGACGTGCCGCCGTACTCGATGGTGGCGGGAGCCGAGCGCGCGCGGCTGGCGGGCGTCAACGAAGTCGGCCTGCAGCGGCGCGGCTTCAAGCCCGAAACGATTGCGGCGCTCAAGTCCGCGATCCGCACGCTGTTCTTTTCGAAGATGCTGCGCGACGATGCCGTGAAGCAGGTCCTGGACGAGTACGGTACGGTTGCCGAAGTCGTGCGGCTGGTTGATTTCATAAACAACTCGAAGCGCGGAGTCGTCGGCCGCGAGCGTGAATAAGCTCGGGCTCATCGCGGGCAACGGCGTCTTCCCGCTCGAAGTGGCGCGCGCCGCACGCGAGCGCGGAATAAAAATCATCGCCGTCGCGCACCTCAATGAAAGCGATCGCGCACTTGACTCGGTGGCCGACGAAGTAACCTGGATCAAAGTCGGCGAGCTGCAGAAAATAGTCGACGTTTTCAAAAATGCCGGAGTCTCGGAAGCCGCGATGGCCGGCGGCATCTCACGCGCGCGGCTGAAAGATTCTTTCGCGCCCGACGCGCGCGCGCTTAAGATGCTGGCGGGAATCGGACGCTTCAGCGACGACGCTGTGCTCCGCGGCGTCGCGCGTGAAGTCGAAACCGAAGGAATCAAAATGATCGATCCGATCCCGATGATCGAGCATTGGCTCGCGCGCGCCGGCGTCGGCGCCGGACCCGAGCCGACTCCCGCGCAAATCCGCGATCTCGAGCTCGCATTCGCGGTCGCGCGCCGGCTCGGCAGCTATGACATCGGCCAGACGGTCGCGGTCCGCGACGGGATGGTCGCTGCGGTGGAAGCGCTGGAAGGAACGGACGCCGCGCTGCGCCGCGCAGCCGGGCTGGTGGGCGCGGGCCTGGTGGTGGCCAAGGCGGCCAAACCGGGCCAGGACATGCGCTTCGATCGCCCCGCGATTGGCCCGGCTACGGTGCAATTGCTTGCCGAGATCGGCGCGGCGATGTTAGGCGTCGAAGCTGAGGTTGCGCTGATTCTCGAACGCGAGCGCACGCTCGAGCTCGCGTGCGCGAAAAACGTGACGTTATACGGCTATGCGGAAACCAGTGGTTGAGCTGCGCGCCGCAGTGATTGGCGCGGGCCGCCTGGGCACCTTGCACGCGCGCAAGTACGCCGCCATTTCGGGAATCAAGCTCGTACACGTCGTCGATATCGACGCCGAGCGGGCGCGAGCCGTAGCGACGGAAGTGGGCGCGACGCCGCTGGCCGATTACCGGATGCTGGCGGGCAAGGTGGACCTCGTGACGGTCGCGTCGCCCGGCGTGACGCATCATGAGATCGCATCCGCGATGCTGAAATCGGGCATCGACGTGCTGCTGGAAAAGCCGATGGCCGAGACGCTGGTGCAGGCGCGTGAACTGGCCACGCTGGCGTCGACGAGCGGCCGCATTCTTCAGATAGGCCACCTCGAGCGGTTCAATCCGGCGGTCGTTCATCTGCATTCGATCGTGAAAAATCCCCGCTTCGTGGAATGCCATCGGCTCGCGCCGTTCACCGAGCGCGGCACCGACGTAGATGTGGTGCTCGATCTGATGGTGCACGACCTCGACGTGATCCTGTCGGTGGCGCCATCCGAAGTCGCGTCGCTCGAGGCGGTTGGGGTCGCGATCCTTACCGATCGAATCGACCTCGCCAACGCGCGCATCCGCTTCCGGAGCGGTCTCATCGCAAATCTGGTCACCAGCCGCGTGTCGGCCCGGCGCGAACGCAAGATTCGCTTCTTCCAGCCCGACGCATACCTCTCGGTTGACTACGAGGCGCGCAGCATCCAGATGTATCGCAAAACTCCGCCGGCGCCGGGCGCTCAGTTCCCCACCATTTCGGCGGAGCAGATCGATTTCGGCGAAGGCGATCCGCTCGCCGACGAAGTCAATGCGTTCGTCGCGGCAGTTCGCAGCAGGTCCACACCGGCCGTCAGCGCCGAGGACGGGCTTCGCGTGATGGAACTAACCGAGAGAATCAAGGAAGTGATGCTGACGGATTCGGTCGCGCCTTGACGCTTGCTGTCCGCTGCGACAGCATCGATTTGTGATGCGTCCGATCAGGCTCAAGATTCTCGGCGGTCTGGTGCTCGCAGCCGGCGCCGCCGCGTTTCTCATCTTCATCGCGACCTCAGATTGCACAACCGTGACCGGCAGCGACGAAGTCGTTGTCAACGTGTCCGCGATGCGTCCCGGTAGCGCGCGGCTTTTCTCTTACACCGATGACGCAGGCAAGCGGCTGCGCTTCGTGCTCGCGCGCGGGGTCGATGGCAAGATGCGCTCGGTGTTCGACGCATGCCGCCAGTGCTTCGCGTTCCATCGCGGCTACCGGGTCGTTGGCGGCGAACTGATTTGCCGGGTGTGCGGGAATCACTACCCAATCGATCGGATGACTGAAGGCAAAGCGTCGTGCGTGCCCGTCAGCTTGCCGCACGAAGACGATTCCGGAATCGTACGCATCAAGACCGCAGACCTTAAAGCCGGAGATTCGCTCTTTTGACTATCTGAGTAGCTATAGCAAGATCATTTACCAGTAGGGATATAGTATGAGTATTCACCGTAATCTCATATCACTCACCATTGTCGTACTAATAATGTCGAGCCTGTTCGCGGCTGCTGGATGCCACCGCGACTCAACCGCGGCCGCCTCGAGCTGCCTCACCGACACCAAGCTCGTCGATCAGAATGGCAACCAGGTCTCGCTCGCGTCGCTCAAGGGCAAACCGCTGGTGGTGGATTTCATCTATACTTCGTGCCCGGGGGAGTGCCGGATGGAGACGGCGAAGTTGGCAAACGTCGCGCTCCGGCTGGGGCCCGACCTCGGTTCGAAGGTCACGATCGTTTCGATCAGCGTCGATCCCGAGCATGACGGCCCCAAGCAGTTGCTCGATTACGCACGTCAGCAGGGGGCGGACGAGAAAGGATGGTATTTCCTGACCGGAAGTCCCGGAGACATCGATAAAGCGCTGGCGGGCTTCAAGCTCATCCGGCAAGTCATGCCGGACGGTTCGATCGGCCACCTGGTCGATATGATGCTGATCGGACCGGATGGGCGGTTGGTGCGTGAATACAACGGCGAAATCGTAAAAGCCCAGGATATCGTCGATGACCTCAGAAAGACCCTGAACAAGGGTTGAGAGATGCAGCATGAGACGAGCAATCATTTTCGGCTCCTCGGTTGCGGCGATTCTGGCGCTGGCATATCTGTGGCCGTCGTTCGGCGCTTCATCGGCGGAGAATGGCGGCGCGCGCGGGACGATGTGCATCGCGGGTCATTGCTGCTGCGCGGGGCGGGCGGAGGCACAGACCGTCGCGGCCAACGCGGCGCAGGGGCGTTTGACGCTCGATCCAAACCAGTTCATCGGTCCGGTAAAGCAAGCGTACAGAGTTGCGGAGAAACATCCCGCGCTACTGGCGGAACTGCATTGCTATTGCGGATGTGACAAGGCGGACGGTCATCAGAATCTGCTCGATTGTTATCGCGGCCGCCATGGCGCGACCTGCGAAATCTGCACCGAGGAGGCCTTGCTGGCGCAACGGATGTCGGAGCAGGGTTCACCGCTCGATCAGATACGCGACGCGATCCGCAGGCGGTTCGCTTCCGACAACTGAATCGCACGGGCAGGGCTATTTGCGGCGCCGTGTTTTTCAATCACAATTCCTTCGATGCCATTGAATGCCGAAGCGCCACCGCCGCTCGATGAACGCCTGAAAGAGACCGCACGCGGGCGCCGCATCATGATTGTTGCGGGCGAGGCGTCGGGCGACCTTCATGGCGGCGATTTGGCGCGGGAAATTCTCGCGCGCGATCCGTCGTGCGACCTGTTCGGAATTGCGGGCGAGAAGATGCGCGCGGCCGGGGTGCGGGCGATCGTCGCGACGGAGGACATCCACGGGCTGGGACTTTTGGAACTGGCTTCCACGATTGGGCGCACGATTGGTGCGTTTCGCGCACTGCGTCGAATCATCAGGCGGGACAAGCCGGACCTTGTGATCCTGATTGACTACGCGGAGTTCAACCTCATTCTCTCCGGCACGGCCAGGCGCGCCGGCGTGCCGGTGCTCTACTACATCACGCCGCAAGTCTGGGCGTGGCGGCGCGGCCGAATCGACAAGCTGGTGGATCGCGCGGGCCGCCTCGCGGTGGTGCTGCCGTTCGAGGCCGAACTATTCCATAGCGCGGGCGAGCGCGTTTCATTCGTAGGGCATCCGCTGCTCGATCGGGTCACCACGGTCCAGAGCCGGGAGGAGACGCTGAAGCGCCATGGATTCCCGCCGCGCGCGCGAATCATCTCGATCCTGCCAGGCAGCCGGCGCGCCGAAGTTCGCTACCTGCTGAATCCGATGGTCAAGGCGGCGCGGATTGTCGCGCGCGATCACGGCCTTGAAATAGCGCTCGCGCTGGCGCCGACCCTGACCCAGGCCGAACTCGCCGAGGTTGGACGTACGGACCTGGCGGGAATCAGGATTGTCGAGAGCGACACATACAACGTTGTCGCGGCGAGCGAACTCGCGCTGGTCGCGTCGGGGACCGCCACGCTGGAGACGGCGCTGCTCGGATGCCCCGAAGTAATCGCCTACAAAGCGTCGCCACTTACCTATATCCTAGGGCGAATGCTGGTCACGGGAGTGGATTTTATCGGGATGCCGAATATCCTGGCGGGCCGGCAAATCGTGCCGGAACTGATCCAGGGCGATGTGACTGCGGAGAAGCTGGTACGAGCCGCCGAGCCGCTTTTGAGCGACACGATACGCGTGGAAACGGTGGCCGCGCTGAAGGCATTGCGCGAGAAGCTCGGATCGCCGGGAGCCGCGGGACGAGTCGCGGCGATCGCGCTCGAGATGATCGGATCGAAGATGACCGCATGAGGCTGCTTACCCCAATGCAATGGCGCCTGCTGGCGTACCTCCGCAGATACCTGTTCCCGTACGTGCTGTTGCTGGGCGTGGCGATGGGCGTGTTGTCGCTGGCCAGCGCCGGAATCCCGTTCATCATGAAGTTGGTGGTCGATCTGGTCGCCAATCTCAAAGGCTCGAGCGCGATCGATTTGCGCACCGGTTACAAGCTGCGCGAGCTTTCATTAGCGCTGGCGGGGTTGTTCATGCTGCGCGCGTTCGCGAATTTTTCCGACGACTATTTGAGCGCATATATATCCCAGAAGCTGACGATGGATATCCGGGCCGATCTGAACGAGAGCCTGCAACGCCAATCGCTGAGTTTTTTCAACCGCACGCCGACCGGCGTGATGGTTGCACGAATCATCAGCGACGTCGGCTTGGTGGTTTCGAGTTTGAGCGGCGGCGTGTTTTCGATCTTCGGCGACGGCATGTCGCTGATCGCCTTGCTGGTGACGGCTTTCTGGCTCGACTGGCAGCTCGCGATCCTCGCCTTCATCGGTTTCCCGATCGTCGTTCTGCCGATCTCCAGTCTTTCGAAGATAGTTCGGCGCGAGACCAAGAATCAGCAAAAGCAATTGAGCGGCTTGCAGTCGCTGCTGTTTGAAACCTTCCAGGGAAATCGCGTCGTGAAAGCGTTCGGGATGGAAGATTACGAGCGCGCGCGCTTCAATCGGGAGCTCAAGCGGCTGTTCCGAATTTTCATGCGGGTGGCGCGGATCAAGGCGTTTACGGGGCCGCTGATCGAGGCGCTGGGCGCGATTGCGGTGGTCGCGGTGGTCTGGTGGGCGGTGGGATCGCTGCAGGCGGGCACGCGCACGCTGGGACAATTCGCCGGATTCTTTACGACTATGATCCTCGTGTACCGGCCGTTTAAGGCGCTGGGCAAAACCAACAACAGTATTCAGCAGGGGCTGGCCGCGGCCGAACGCGTCTTCGAGATGATGGATCATCCGAGCGAGGTGCCCGACGATCCCAATGGAATCGAGCTGCGGCCCGGCCCGCACAGCGTCGCGTTCGAGAACGTCAGTTTCACCTACAGCGACGAATGGGTGCTACACGATATCAACCTGGAGATCGGGGTTGGCAAAGTCGTGGCGCTGGTCGGGATGAGCGGCGGCGGCAAATCCACCATGGCGGATTTGATTCCCCGCTTTTACGACGTACAGCAAGGACGCGTCATGGTTGACGGAATCGACATACGCAAGCTGCGGCTTAAGTCGCTGCGCGCGGAAATCGGTCTGGTCACGCAGAGCACGTTTCTGTTCGACGACACCATTCGCGCCAATATCGCGTACGGCAGCAACGACAAGCATCTCGAGCGCGTAATCGCGGCCGCCAAGCTCGCCAACGCTCACGACTTCATCACGCGGCTGCCCAACGGTTACGACACGCTGGTGGGCGAACTGGGCGTGCGCGTGTCGGGCGGAGAGCGGCAGCGAATCGCGATCGCGCGGGCGCTGCTCAAAGACGCGCCGATTCTGATCCTCGACGAGGCAACCTCCTCGCTGGACTCCGCCGCCGAGCGCTCGGTGCAGGAAGCGCTCGAGCATCTGATGGCAAACCGCACAACGCTGGTGATAGCGCATCGGCTGTCCACAGTGCGCCGGGCAGACCGGATCGTCGTAGTCGTTCACGGCCGGATAGTCGAAGATGGAACGCACGACGAATTGTTTGCGCGCGGGCAGGAGTACCGAAAGCTCTACGACCTTCAATTCATGTCCCCCGAAGATCTGGCCGGCAATGGCGGTCTCGTTAACTGATACTCACTGATCGTAAATTCGACTCGTCAGGTGTGTGGATCGACGAGGCTTCGATGTTAAGCGCGCTGTATAATTTGTTGTGGTATCCGGCGCTGCCGTTTGCGCTGCTGGCCGCGCATCCGGCGAACCTGCGGGACTATCGCGAGCGTATGGGGCACGGCGATTTTCCGGATACCGCGGGCGCACCGCGAATCTGGATTCATGCGGCTTCGGTCGGGGAGATCGAAGCGATTCGGCCGGTCGCCAACGGCCTGCTCGAACACCATCCGGGCGCGGTCATGGCAATCACCGCGATGACGGCGGCGGGACGTGAGGCGGCCAGGCGCCGAATCCCGGGTGCGGCGGCGTGGATGCTTGCGCCGCTGGACAATCGGCGCGCGGTGCGATCCTTTCTGGAGCGCGTGCAGCCGAGCGTGGTGCTGATCACCGAGACTGAAATCTGGCCGAACTACTTCATCGAATCCGCGCGGACGGGCGCGACGATCGCGGTGGTCAACGGCCGGATGTCGGAACGATCGTTGCGTCGTTACCTGCGCGCGCGCGGCCTGTTTGAAGATGCGCTCGGCCGGGCAACCCTGATTCTGACGCAGAGCCGCGAAGACGCGCGGCGTTACGCGAAGTTCGATCTCGCGGCAAAAGTGGTAGTCACCGGCAACACCAAAATCGAAGCGGCGCAGGCGGAAATGGCGAATGAAGAACCAATTCGTCCTGAGCTGATGGCGTTTGCACGCGGGCGGAAAATTTTTATCGCGGGATCGACGGCGGCGGGCGAGGACGCCGTGATTGCGGGCGCTTACCGTGAACTGCGCAAGAACTTTCCACAGCTCGCACTGACGATAGCGCCGCGCCATCTCGAGCGCACGCCGGAGATCGAAAAGGCGCTGCATGCGGCCTCGCTCGATTACATGAAGGCGTCGGAACTCAATTCACCGGGCGCGGCGCGCGACGCGGACGTTTTGATCCTCGACACCATGGGCGAGCTGCGCAGCTTCTATCGCCGCGGATCGATCGCGTTCGTCGGCGGCAGCCTCGCGCCGGGACGTGGCGGCCAAAATCCGGCCGAGCCCGCGTTGGCCGATGTCCCGGTCCTGATCGGTCCGTATCACGAGAACCAGCAGCAGATAGTGGCGTCGCTGGTCAGTTCCGGCGGCGCACGAATCGTCAAAAACGCGCGCGACATAATCAGTGAAACTTCGCAATGGCTCGCCGACGATGCGGCGCGACAACAGGCAGGCCAACGCGCGCGCGCTGCGGTGAGCAGGTCGTCGGGCGGCGCGCGGTTCGCCTTGAAGCAGCTCGAAGGGCTCATTAATCTCGGCTGACCGATGCCCTCAAGTGAGCCGAGTCCGAATCGCCCACGAATCGAGCGATTGTGGCAGCGGGATCTTCCCGCTCCATTTCTTCCAATTTGGTTCGGGCTCGCGGCGGCGGCGGGATTCTACCGAGCCGGCGTGGCCGCACGGCATCTGTACTGGCGGATGATGAAACGGCGGGCGCCGGTGATGACGGTGAGCGTGGGCAATCTGACGGTCGGCGGAAACGGCAAGACGCCGTTCACGTTGTTTCTCGCCAAGCGCTTGCAGAGCCACGGGCTGCGCGTCGGAATCGTGAGCCGGGGCTACCAACGCGCGCGATCCAAAGCACGCGCCGAACTGGTGGCTGACGGCGGCAAGCTGAAAATCTCACCGGAAGATGCGGGCGACGAACCGGCGATGATGGCGAAGTCGTTCACCGGTCCGATTGCGGTTGCGCGCCGGCGTATCGACGGCGTCGAGCTGCTAAGCAAGCTCGGTCCGCTCGACGCGGTGATCCTGGACGACGGCTTTCAGCACGTGCGCTTGAATCGCGACGCGGATCTGGTGCTGGTGAGCAATGAGCGCGGCTTCGGCAACGGCTGGATGATCCCGGCCGGACCGATGCGCGAGCCGATCCGCGCGGTCAGCCGCGCAGACGCGATCGTGGTGATGAACTTCGGAACCGGCGCGTCGGCAATTCGACCGTCGCAGATGAAGAAACTAACCGCGCGCAAAATACTTCACGCGTCGGTGCGGCCGCGCGCGTTGCTGGTCACCGAGGATGGGGTGTGGCGCGAAACTCCGCTGGGACTGGGCGGACGACGCGTGCTGGCGGTAAGCGGTCTGGCGGATTCAAGCGGGTTCTACGCGATGCTGCGCGAACTCGACGCGGACCTGGTCGGCGTCTTCGACTATCCGGACCATCACGCCTACACGCTCGCCGACTGGCAGGCTATGGTGAATGCGATGCGCGACACCGACCTGGTCGTCACGACCGAGAAGGACCTGGTCAAGCTGGAGCGGTTTCCGTTCCCGCGCGATTCGCTATACGCTCTCAGGCTTGAAGTAACGATGGACGCGGCCGATGCGCGCGCGCTCGACGAGTTGATACTGGGCCGCATGAGCGCAGCAGCGACGGCGGCGGATGCATAGAAGACGAAAGAAAATGCCTGGAGGATTTCCGCGATGGCGCTGAGTCAGGAATTGCTCGACATCCTGGCGTGCCCGAAATGCAAGGGCGACCTGCATCTCAACGAGAAGCAGGACGGCCTGGTCTGCAGCGCTTGCAGACTCGAGTATCCGGTGCGCGATGACATTCCAATCATGCTGATCGAGGAAGCCAAACCGATCGCGTGACCTCGCCGCGGCGCGCGGCCAGCCTGCTTTCCGCGAAGAAAACGATCGATTCCCCGCGCGCCCGCCGTGTTCGCGTTGTGGCTTCGAAGCGGGAGCGACAGCCGAAGACCGGACATGAGCCAGGCACCCCAAGCATGAGACCGCCTTCGCAAATGAAGTTGCGCTCCGATCCGAACTTTGCGGCGTTCAGGATCGGACGCCGGGAGCTGGTGATTCATCGCGATATCGCCTCTCACGGCGCGGAGATCGTGCAAAAGCTCGGCGAACTGGCGTCCGCATCGGAAGCGGGCGCGGGAAATCGCCGGAGCGCATTTCGGCTGAACCTCGCGGGCGGCCTCGAGCTGTTCGCGCGCCGGGGCCGTCGCGGCGGAATGATCGGATCGATCCTCAGCGACGTTTACGTGGGCATCGCGCCGCGCCCGTTGAATGAACTCGCGGTGACGGTTGAAGCGATCAGGCGCGGAATTCCAGCGGCGGAGCCGATGGGCGCAATGATCGAATGGATCGGTCCCGCTCTCTATCGAGGATTTTTTCTGACTCGTGCGGTGCGCGGGATGACGCTGTGGGAGTTCCTGAAGACCGACGACGATCCGCTCGTGCGCAGCCACGTTCTCGGGCAGGCGCGCGCGGCGATCGACACGATGCAGAACAAGGGGCTCTTTCACGCCGATCTGAATCTGCACAACCTGCTGGTGACACAAACGCGCGAGAGTTTCACCGTGATTATTATCGATCTGGACAAGGCGCGGCTCTTCGATGCGCCGTTGTCGGCTGCGATGCGCCGGGCGAACGCGGCGCGCCTGATGCGGTCAGCGCGCAAGCTCGATCCGTCCGGGCAATTTCTCGACGCAGCCGCGCTCGCGATTCTGCAGGGGTGACCGCGCGCGACAGAAGAATCACCTGCGCGGTGGGCGGCAGGGGCTGCGGCCCCTGCACCCGCAGCGACAAGACGCGAAAATCTGCGCAGCGCATCTTTTCGCGACTATGCGACGGCAGAGCCGCGGGCGCACGGTGTCTTAATAATGGCCTCCCGTGCCAACGGGTCTTAATACTGGCCAGCCGTGCCAACGGCCAGGGGTGAGCCCTGCACCCAATGTTAAGACAAAAATGCGGGCTTCGCCCTGTTAGAAGTATGAGTGAGGAGAGGAGCGCGCCGCATGAAATCTGCCGACGCTCGTTGCGCGGCGGGAAAGCGGCGCGATTATGGGGAGATCGCGGCAGGGCCGCGAAGACTTGGCCTGTTGTTTCCGCGCGCATCGGTCTTCACGGGATCAGATCCGGGGTCCCTCGGCTCCGGCAGCCTTCGCTCGGGATGACACAAAAGAAGCGCGGCCTTCCCCCCTACCCCCTTCTAACAGGGCGAAGCCCGCATCTTCTCCTGACTCAGGTGCAGGGGCTGGCCCCTGCCCAAGGAAGCGTGAAACCCACGGTGGGTTTCACATTCAATTAAGTTCTTCCCTTTGCTCTCCCGATCCGGGTGCAGGGGCGCGCGACGGGTGCGTGACTACCAGCGTTTCAGCGCGATCGCGTCGATCTCGATTCGCGCGCCCAGCGGCAGCGCGGCCACCTGCACGGTCGAGCGGGCCGGATACGGCGGAACGAAATGCTCCCCGTACACGCGGTTGACGATTTTAAACTCGGCGATATCGATCATGAAGATGGTGGTCTTGACTACATCGACGAAATCGAGGCCTGCGGCAGCAAGCACTTCGCCGAGGTTCTGGAGCACGCGCCGAGTCTCGAATTCGATCCCGCCTTCGACGAGAGCGCCCGACGCCGGGTCGAGACCGACCTGCCCGGAGCAGAAGACCAACCCGTGTTGCTCGACCGCCTGCGAATACGGACCGATCGCGGCCGGCGCTTGCCTGGTGTGAATGGAGGTTTTCATTTCAATATCCCGCGCAGTCGTTGCGCGCGCTCGAAATCAATGGCGATTGCCGTTTTGCTGGCCCAGGCGCGACACGCGCATGACGCCGTCGATCGCGCCGATCGAGTTCATCAGGTTGTTCAATTGACGGGCGCTGCTCACGCTGACCTCGAAGACCGCCAGCGCGCGTCCGTCGGCGCCGTGAGTCTTCACTTCGGCGGTCGATATATTCACGCCCGCCGAGGCGATCGCCTTGGTCATCGCAGCGAGCAAGCCCGGCTGATCGGCGCATAGCACTTCGAGCCGAATCGGCCGCGGCGCTTCCTCGCCCTCCTTCCATACCACCGGCACGCGCCGATCCGGATCGGTGTTGAGCGCATGCGGGCATCCCGCGACGTGCACCGTGACGCCGCGTCCGCGCGTGATGAAGCCGGTGATCGCCTCGCCCGGGAGCGGATTGCAGCATCGCGCGAATCGCACCAGCATGTCGCCGACTCCAGAGACCACGACCGCACCGCTGGCGGATTTGCGCGCTTCCTTGGCGGCGCGCTCTCTTTGCGCGGGACCCAGCGGCGTCGGTAATTTCTCGGGACGATAGAGTTTCAGCTCGGCGGGCGTCAGCAGTTTCGCGAGCAACTGCGCAGCCGTGATTATTCCGTAGCCGACCGCGGCGAGCAGGCTTTCGACGTCGCGCTGCGAGAATTCCGCGAGAACTCCGTCGAGGCGCTTGCTCGATCTAAGCTGCGTGACGCTGAGCTTGACGGGTTCGAGCTCGCGATCGAGCAGCGATATTCCGAGATCGCGGGAGCGTTCTGCTTGTTGACTGCGCAGCCATTGACGGATGCGCGATTTCGCACGCGCGGTGGCTGCGTAGTTGGTCCAATCCTTGCCCGGCACCTGCTTTTCGGAGGTCAGCACCTCGACCGTATCGCCCGATCGAAGCCGGTAGCGCAGCGGCACCATGCGTCCGTTGACGCGCGCGCCGGCGAGATGGTTGCCGACCTGGGAGTGGATTCGGTAGGCGAAGTCGATCACGGTCGAGCCGAGCGGAAAATCGAAGACGTCGCCCTTGGGGGTGAAGACGAAAACTTCCTCGGGAAACAGATCGTCCTTGACGGTGGAGAGAAATTCCTGGGGGTCCTTGAGATTCTGCTGCCATTCGATCAGGCGCCGCAGCCATGCAAACCGCTCGGTGTCCTTGACCTCTTTGGAGTTGCCATCCTTGTAGCTCCAGTGCGCCGCGATTCCTTCCTCGGCCACCTTGTGCATCTCGCGCGTACGAATCTGCACTTCCATCCGCTGGCCGCGCGGACCGATCACGGTGGTGTGCAGCGACTGATACATGTTGGCCTTGGGCAGCGCGATGTAATCCTTGAAGCGGCCGGGGACCGGCTTCCAATTGGCGTGCACGACGCCGAGCGCCTCGTAACATTCGCGCAGCGTATTGACGATGATGCGGAACGCGACCAGGTCGTAGATTTCCTCGAAGCTGAGCCCCATCGCCTGCATCTTGGAGTGAATCGAAAAGAAATGTTTGGGGCGGCCGGTGACCTCAGCCGTGACCTCGCTGTCGGACAGGCGGCGCGACAGGATCTCGATGACGTTGGCGATGTACTCCTCGCGCTCTTTGCGTTTGGCCGCGACGAAGGTCTTCAGCGCCTGGTACGCAGTTGGATTCAGATAGCGAAACGCCAGGTCCTCGAGCTCCGACTTGAGCCAGTAGATTCCGAGGCGATGAGCGATCGGCGCGTAAATTTCCATCGTCTCGCGCGCGATCTCCTGCTGCTGGTCGGCGCTGAGATGGTCGAGCGTGCGCATATTGTGCAGACGGTCGGCGAGCTTGATCAGCACGACGCGGATGTCGTGGGCCATCGCGATGATCATCTTGCGGAAATTCTCGGCCTGCTTTTCCTCGCGGCTCTGGAACGTGATCTTCGAGACCTTGGTCACGCCGTCAACGAGCTGCGCGACCTCGGCGCCGAAATCCGTCTGCACCTCCGCGAGCGACGCCTCCGTATCCTCGACGACGTCGTGCAGCAAGCCGGTGACGATCGAAGGCACGTCGAGCTTGAGCTGCGCGATGATCATCGCGACGTTGAGAGGATGCGTAACGTAGGGCTCGCCCGATTCGCGCTTCTGATCGAGATGCATCCGCGCCGAGTAGTCGTACGCGCGCCGGATCAGACCGATGTCGGCCTGTGGATTGTAGGTCTGCACCCGCCCGATGAGGCCGGCGAGTTGGTCGGGAGTGCTTTGCGCTAACTCTTCCACGGCCCGAATTCGCCGCGCAGGCGGCCGACCTTGAGCCGCTCCGCGTTTACGATCGTTTCGAGCCGCGCGACGGATTCACGAAGCTGGGCGTTGACTATCAGATAGTCGTATTCGGGATAGGCCTGGGCTTCGTCGCGCGCTTTGCGAAGCCGGTGCTGAATCTTCGATTCTTCCTCGGTGCCGCGGCCGCGCAGGCGCCCCTCGAGTTCGGCGAAGGTCGGTGGCAGAACAAAAATCGCGACCGCATCGCCGAGATACATTGCGCGAATCTGCCGCGCGCCCTGGATGTCGATGTCGAGCAGGATATCGCGGCCCGAAGCGATCGCGGCGTCCAGCGGCGCGCGCGGCGTGCCGTAGGAGGACTCGAACACACGCGCCCATTCGGCCAGTTCGCCGGACGATTGCCTGCGTTTGAACTCTTCTTCGCTCACAAAGCTGTAATCGATTCCGTCCGCCTCGCCTGCTCGCGGCGCGCGCGTGGTCAAGGATACCGAAAACTCCAGGCCCGCGATGGCCTTGAGCGACGCGCGCCAAATCGTGGTCTTGCCGGCCCCCGAAGGCGCCGAAAGGATGAAGATTATACCGCGTCTCGGCGGCAAAGAATCACGTGATTTCAACGGTATAGAAGCCATTAACCGGGTGCAAAGGCCCCTTTACTATATCCTATTCGAGGTTCTGGACCTGCTCGCGCATCTTTTCCGCTTCCGCCTTTACTTCAACGGTTACTTGAGAAAGGGCCGCGTTCTGCGACTTCGAACCCATCGTATTTACTTCGCGGTTGATTTCCTGGAGCAGAAATTCAATCGACTTCCCGACCTGGCCCTTGCGCTTGAGCAGCGCCTTGAGGCCGTCGAGATGCGTGCGCAGACGCGTGATCTCTTCGCTGATATCGCCGTGCTGCGAGGCGGACGACGCCTCCTCATAGAGACGTTTCTCGTTGACCGGCAAGTCTGCCAGGAGTTCGCGAATCCGCTTGTGAAAATTGTCCATTATTTCCGTGCGCGTCTGCTCGGCCAGCCGTTCAATTTTCGGGACCGCCGCTTCGATATTGCGAACCCGCGCGGCAAAATCGTTGTGCAGACTGCGGCCTTCGCGCACCCGCTCGGCATCCAGCGCTTTCAACGCGCGAACCAAAGCCTTGTGGCCAAGCCTGAATGCCGCGGCCGAGTCGTGCTCCTCCTCGACGACGTGAAAGATTTCAGGCCGGTTGAGGATCGATCCAATGTCCGGATTGCCGTTGAGATGAAGCTGCTTGCCGAGACGACGCAGCTCGGCGACGTACAAATTCGCCAGCCGGTCGTTCACCTCGAGCCGCACCGGCGGAGGTTTCAGCGCAACCGACTTGATAAAAATTTCGACCCGCCCGCGGGCCACGACATTTTGTACGGTTTTGCGAATCTCGGCCTCATGCTCGCCCCATCCGCGCGGTACCGCCAGCTTGAGTTCGAAAAATCGCTGGTTCAGCGCGCGCACTTCGGCAATCACGCGAGTGCCGCCCTGCTCAGCGATAGCCCTGCCGAAGCCGGTCATACTTTTCATTTGACTCGGTCCTTTTCTTTCCCTTCTTCCTGCGTTTTTCTCACACACGCGCGATAGAGCACGAGTGTCCGCGCGGCCATCGTCGCCATCGAATAATTTTTCACGACGCGCGCCCGCGCCGCCGTGCCCATCTGCGATCTCAGCGCGGGCGATTGCGCCATCCGGCCGATCGCCGACGCAATTGCTTCAGGACGCGCCGGCGGCACGATGATTCCGGTGCGCTCATCTTCAACCACTTCGCGGAGGCCGCCAACGTCGCTCGCGATTACTGGGAGCGCGCTTGCCATGGCTTCCAGAGCGGCCACGCCGAGCCCTTCTTTCAGCGACGGCATCGCGAAGACCTCCGACGCCCACAGGAGTTCGCGCGGGTCGTCGATTCTGCCCAGCAGCTTGACGCTTTCAGCGCATCCCAGTTGCGCGATTGCGCGTTCGAGTTCTCCGCGAAGCGATCCCTGACCCGCGATGAAGCATTTCAGCTTGACGGACGATGCGGTCAGCGCGAGCTGCGCGATCGCTTCGATGAGATAGCGATGGCCCTTGCGCGGCTCGAGTGCGCCAACCGCAGAAATCACGAACTCGCCATCGGATATCCCGAGCGCGCCGCGGGCATGGGCGCGTTGCGGAGGAGTGGGCGGGCGGAAGCGGTCGCAATCCACGCCGCTGGGAACGACGGTAGTACGCTGGCGATCGACGCCCGCGGCCGCGAGCGAATCGGCAACGCCGCCGGAGATCGCGACCACGCCATCGACCGCGCGATTGTACAGGTACGGCGCGAAGACGCGGTTGGGCCTGTAGTCCATCCGCCGCGTAACGAGCAGCGCAGGCGCGAAGCCGCGCGCAAACGGCGCCATCGAATGCGCGCGCGAGGTGTGGAAATGAACGACGTCATAGCGTTCACGTTTGAGAATCGCGCGCATCCGGATGCCGGCCGCCAGGTCGACAGCGTTACGGATGCGCAGCGCATGGCATCTTATACCCGCGGCGACAGCCCGCTCCCAGAGCCGTCCCGCGGGATCGCAAATCAACTCCGCGCGATGACCGGCGGCGGTCAGGGCAATCGTCAAGCCAAGCACCTGCGTCTCGCCCCCGGCGAAGCCGAGTTCGGGATCGACGCCGGCGATGCTCAGCGCCGGGGCGTCAACCGTGTCGCTATTGGGATGCACTTGGATGGCGTCGTCATGTTGAACTGTCTGCGTCATCTTACAGTTCGCTCGCATCAATCGAAAAATCTGTAATACAGGATTGCGCACACCGCGGTCAGCGCGTCGCGAATGCCGATCTTCTTGCCCTCTTCGTAGGTCCGTCCCGCGTACGACACCGGCACCTCGTAGATTCGCCATCGCGCGCGCGCCGCTTTGGCGGTGATCTCGGGCTCGAAGGTGAAGCGATTGGCGTTGAGCTTGAGCGTCATCAACTTCTCGCGCACGAATCCCTTCATGCCGGTCTCCATGTCGGTCAGATTGAGATCGCTTACCATGTCGGAGAGCAGCGTTACCCCGCGGTTCGCCACGTAATGCCAGAAGAACATGACGCGATGCGGCCCGGAGAGGAAGCGCGAGCCGTAAACCATGTCGGCACGGCCGTCGAGCAGCGGCCCAATCATTGCGGCGTAATCCCTGGGATCGTATTCGAGGTCGGCGTCCTGCACGAAGAGGTAAGGATTTTTCGCCGCCGCAAAGCCGAGCCGGAGCGCGGCGCCCTTGCCGCGATTGACGCTATGATAGAAACATTGAACGCGCGGATGGCTGAACTCGCGCAGAAACCTGGTAGTGCCGTCGGTCGAAGCGTCATCGACGACGATGACCTCGGGATCAAAGCCGCAATCGAGCACGCGCTCGATTACGCGGCCGATCGTGGCGACTTCGTTGTACACCGGAATCACCACAGAAATTCTGGTCCGCTCGGCCATCAGCTTCCGCTCGCCTCCGGATGCGGCGCCACAGACGCCGATGCGCGGGCGGCGACCGCTGCGGCTTTGCCTTCCATTCCCATTCTGGCCGCAAGCATCGCGGCAACGCGGCGGCGTTCCGCGCGCCGGGGTTGCGCGGAAAACGCGGCGGCGTAGCCGCACCACACGCGCATCCGATCCGTATTCGTGACGCCGGCGAGTTCGAGATGCCCCAACTGAACCAGATTGCGCATCCGCGGCCGCTCGAAGCGGCTCAGAATCGTGCGCCGGGTGCGTTCATGATCGATGAAAACGAATTGCAGCGGCTCGAGTCTGGCGACGAAGATGTTATACGGCGTCAGGTCGCCGTGGATATATCCGGCGCGATGCAATCGCGCGACCTCCGCGCCGAGCGCGCGCAACACGACGCGCCTGGACGCGAGCGTCGCACGCTTGAAATGATGCACCAGACTGAACCCGTCGATGCGCGCGGTTACTATGATCTCGCGGCCGCCACGGCGTTCGACGCCAAGCAGCAGAATTTCCGGGACTCGCACGGCGTCGGCCCGCAGATGCTCCGATATCGACGCAACATGCGCGGCGCGCCTACGCTTGAAGATCCACCTGATTCGATTCAGGCCGCGGATCGGGTCGAGCACCTTGAAATAGCCGCCTGGACCCCCGATATTACCGAAATGCTGGAACCACGTCTCGGCATGACGCGAGCGGCGTATGCGAGTCGCCAAGGTGCCGTCGATGGCGGCGAATGCGGAAGCGATCAGGCTGTCGCGAAGTGGCTCTGAAAATCGCGCGGCGGAGCCCAAGATGAAGAAGGTCCATCCTCCGCGCGTCAACGGCACCCCGTCAAAGCCCGTCATTTGCCAAGTCATCTTGCGCCAGGTCATCCGGCCGCTCCACGCATCGCGAGCGCACGCCTTAAGTTGGCAGTGACTTCTTCGGGGGATATTCGCCGCATGCATTCGCGCCCGATAGGGCATTGACGAAGATAGCAGGGTTGACACGGGATCGCGCCGCTGATTGCGAGCTCGGCGAAGCCCCACGGCGCGGAGCGCTCGGCGGCGGTGGCGCCCCACAGCGATACGACAGGACATCCCACCGCGGCCGCGATATGCATCGGGCCGGAGTCGGGTCCGAACGCGACGGCGCATTCGGGAAAGATCGCGATCAGATCGCGGATCGAGGTGCGTCCGGCCAGATTGAGCGCGGGGACGCCGTCGAGATGGCGCATGACTTCGCCGGCGAGTTTGCTTTCGCCGGGACCGCCGAGCAACACGGGAAATAGCTTCGGGCTGCCGGCGTCGGGGCGCGCGAGCATCCGAATTACCGCGGCAGTCGATTCAGGAAAGTAGATGCGGCTTGGCCACGACGAGCCAAGGATCACGGCCAGGATCGGACGCGGCGCATCGCGCAGCATCTCGAGCGCGCGGGCGCGTTCCTCGTCCGTCGCGGCGAGTCCGAATTCGATCGTCGATGGCGCAACGCCGAGCGCATCGCCGAACGCCTGGTATTGCAGGAGCTTCAGGCGCATGTTCGGCTGCGGCGCGATCCAATGATTCGAAAAGAGGTGGTTGAACTCCTTGATGTTCGGCTTGGCGAAACCAAAACGAACTGCGGCGCCCGAGATTCGCGACGTGAGACCGCTTTTGAGATGACGCTGAAGGTCTATCGCCAGATCGAAATGCCCGTTGCGAATTCGCCGCAGAAACCCAAAGAACGTCCACGGGCGCGTGCGATCGTACACGATCGCTTCGTCGAGCCATCGATGGTGGTCGAGTAACCCGCTGGACTTGGGTTCCACGGCCCACGCGATATGCGCGTCGGGCCACGCAATCCGAATGCGCCCGAGCAAAGGAAGCGCGCGAACCACGTCGCCGATCGCGCCGAGCAATACTATCAGCACACGACGCGGCGGCGGCGCGATTTGCGTAGCAATGGCTTCAGGGGAGGACATGAGGAACCTAATTGTAGTGAAACCCGCGGTGGGTTTGCAGGGCCTGACCCCTGGCCGTGGCGACGGCATGAAGGAAGAATCACCTGCGCGGTGGGCGGCAGGGGCTGCGGCCCCTGCACCCGCATTGAGAAGACGCGAAAATCTGCGCAGCGCATCTTTTCACGACTACGCAATCCCAAGATACAAGGGGGATTTACCCGGCCGGCTAGCGATCGCACTCTCCGCCGATCATGTTGATCATCCCGAACGTCGCGATGATGTCCGGGATCATGCGGCCTATGAGCATCTTGTTGAGCGCGCCCATGCCGAGAAAACACGGCGGCCGCACGCGCACGCGATATGGCCGGCCGCTGCCGTCGCTCACGAGGTAAAAGCCCAACTCGCCGTTGGCGGCCTCGACCGCCTGATAAACCTCGCCGGCGGGCACGTGGATGCCCTCCATGATCAGCTTGAAGTGGTTCATCAGGCCTTCGATCGAGTTGTACACCTTCTGCTTGTCGGGCAGCACGACCTTGGGATCGGTGATCGTGACGGGACCTTCAGGGATCGCCGCGAGCGCTTGCTCGATGATGCGCTTGGACTGATACATCTCCTGGAAGCGGACGTTGAAGCGATCGTAATTGTCGCCGCGGTCTCCGGTCGGGACCTCGAAGTCCATCCGGTCGTACACCAGGTACGGATGCGCCTTGCGAACGTCGTAAGGCACGCCGGCGGCGCGCAGGAGAGGACCGCTCAGCCCGTAGGAGATTGCCTCTTGCGTCGACAACTTCCCGACTCCCGCCATCCTGTCGATGAATACGCGGTTGCGACTGAGCATCTTGTCGCAGTCGCTGAGAACCTGATCGAGGCGGGCGAACGAAGCTTTGATCCGATCGGTGAAGTCCGCGGGCAGGTCATGGGTCACGCCGCCGACGCGGCACCATGTCACGGTGACTCGCGCGCCGGTCACAGCCTCGATCAAGTCGTAGAGAAACTCGCGCGCCTCGACCATGTACATCCCGGCGGTCGACCCGCCGACCTCGTGCGCCGCCATCCCGAGGCAGGTCAGGTGGTCGGCGATGCGCGAAACTTCGCTCATGATCATGCGCACGTACTTGCATCGCTCAGTCGTGTCGATGCCGAGCAGGCGCTCGACGGCGAGCGCGAAGCCGACGTTGTTGATGCAGGGCGAGGCGTAATTCAGGCGGTCGGTGTAAGGGAAGCATTGCGTCCAGGTTCCCTGCTCGCACATCTTTTCGAATCCGCGATGCAGGAATCCGACCTCGACGTCGCAATCGACGATCCGCTCGCCGTCGAGCTTGAGGTTGAACTTGATGGTGCCGTGGGCGGCGGGATGCGACGGCCCCATCTGCAGTTCCATGACTTCGTCGGAGGGGTCCGACGGTACGATTTTGTCCTTCCAGCGCGCCGGTAGTGCCATGGCTTGTATCGGGTCGTGTCTTCAGCGCGAGGAGCGAATCGGATTCACGACCGGGTCGATCTCCGGGACGATCGGTTGGCGTTTGTTGTAGGGGTAGTCCTTGCGCAGCGGATGACCCTCGAAGGAGTCGTACATCAGGATGCGGCGCAAATCGGGATGGCCCTTGAAGACGATTCCGAACATGTCGAAGCATTCGCGCTCGAGCCAGTCGGCGGCGCCCCAGACGCCCACGACGCTGGGGACCCACGGATCGGCGCCGTCCACGCCAATCTTGACGCGGATGCGATGGGCGAGGTTGAGCGAGTTCAGTTGATAGACGACCTCGAAGCGCGGTTTGCGCTCGGGCCAATCGACGGCGGTCACGTCGGTCAGGAAATTGAAATCGAAGTCAGGCTCGTCGCGCAGGGCGCGGAAAAAATCATAGGCGCGTTCGCGATCGATGGTGAAAGTTTCCTCGTCGCGTGCATTTTGCGCGTCGAGAATTTCCGCGCCGAAGCGTGCTTTTAGTTTTTCAATCAGCATCGATCACTGCTAGTCCCAATCGAGCGCGCCGCGCTGCCAGGCGTAGAGCAGGCCGACGCAGAGAATCGCGATGAAGATCAGCGCCTCGACGAAGCCGAACATTCCCAGATAGCGCAACTCGACCGCCCACGGATACAGAAAAATCACCTCGACGTCGAAGATCAGAAACAGGATCGCCGTCAGGTAGAAGCGCACCGAAAACCGCCCCCACGCCGAGCCGCTCGGCGGGTTGCCACATTCGAAAGCCTCGCTCTTGACCGCAGCACCGGTACGCTTCGGACCGATCAGCATGTTGATCGTGCACATGACGCCGACGATCACGCCGGCGACAAACAGGGTCACAGCCACGGGATACCAGGTCGTCATTCTCGATCCGCCTACAAGGACTTCTTTATCTTGATATCAATACCCGATGAGCGGGTCTTTTGGAACGGTCGCCGATTTTTTAGCAGGCGTGACCGCGGCCGGCAAGCGCTAATCGGGCCATTAGACCCCCAACCGCTTGCGATCATTATTGCTATTGACGATTCAGAGCCGCAGGACTAATTAACCAGCGTAGAATATTAAGAGATTGTTGCGGGACCAAATTCCAAACCCCGGCAACCACTTGCCGAAAGAGGGAATCAGCATGAATCGCGCAATCGGATGGGGAGCTTGGTGCAGCGGAGTTCTGACTGCTTTGATGCTGGTGGTCGGGATTAGCGACGCGCCCGTATCGGCCCAGGTAAAGCCCGGGGATCTCATCACCCCGGACAACGCGTCCAAGGTCCAGGACCTGGTCCCACCAGGCACGTATATGCGCGTCCTGCACGGCATGTCGATCAAGGTCGAGCCTACAGAGCGCATAGACTGGCCTCAGCCGTACACCGAGGCGACCGAAAAGTACTCGAGCCAGACCAGGCTGACCCCTGACCATCGCAGCCTGGACGGATACGTCGCGGGTCAGCCGTTTCCTATCATCGACGCTAACGATCCGCTGGCGGCCCAGAAGGTGATCTGGAACGAAGTGTTCCGGCCAATATCTACGGACGACTACGATCTGCGCTGGTTCGATTGCGACAGCGTGTACTGGGGCCGCAACAAGCCGTACTTCTCGATCACTGACATCGAGGTCGGCCACTATGCGGGCTACAACGAAGTCGGACGCACCGAAGTCCAACCGATACCGACCGATCCCGATTTCAAGACAACCGGACGCTTTTACGAGGCGCTGCTCTATCCGGTTCTCGCTCCGGCGCAAGGCCGCGGCACCGGGATCCTCAAGTTCCGCTACGCCGATCCGAGACACGATGACGACAGTTGGAGCTGGACGCCCGGTACGCGCCGGCTCCGGCGTCTGAGCTACACGCTGAGTGACGACTCAGGCGCCGGCGGCGCGCAGTCTTACGATCCCAACCACTACGAGGGCTGGAGCGGCAAGCCCGAGGACTACGATTTCAAGTTCCTCGGCGAAAAGACCATGCTCGCCGCCATCGACATTCATCGCAGCCCCGATCCGCGCTGCCCAACCGACGGCGGCGCAAGCCATTGCCCGGACGCGTGGCAGCTCAGGCGGCTCTACATGATTGAGGCCAAGGCACGGCCGGGACGGTACGCCAGCGCCCTTTACAGCCGCGAAATTATCTACATCGACTCGGAGGCCGACTTCCCGATGTTCGTGGATATGTATGACAACCGGGGCCAGTTGTACTACAACTACACCACGTGGATGAACTATGCCGATCGGGCGCGCCCCGACTCGCGCATCGCGATTTACCCGTTCAAGCGCGAGTTCCAGGTCGGATCCTCGACGGTCGATGTGCAAAGTGGGCTTTCCAGCGTTTGCTACCATCCGTCGATGAACGCCCCGTCACCGGAGGGCTGGTTCATCAACATGGGCGCCGTGGATCGCGAGTGGTTCACTCCCGAGGCGATGGCGCGCGCGGCGGAAGGAGGACACGGGATATCAGGCGACTGATGCCCGGCGTGATCGAGTAACAAAGTCGCGCGACTGATTGAGAAATAAACCGGCGCGGCCACCAACGGCCGCGCCGGTTTTTTACTTTTCACTTGTCACTGGCGCTCCTGATACTCGCGCAAGCGCAATTCCGCCGCTAGAATCCATCACGTGCAACACGACGACACGTTCGAAACATTTGCGGCAAAGGCGGTCGCGCGGCGATGGCCGCGCGCGCGCATCGACAAAATCGCTACTCTGCGCGGCGATCTCTCAACGCGCCGTTTCTGGCGCGTATCGATTGCGCAGCACAAGGAAAGCATCGCCTCGCAGGGCGAAACCGGCGCGCCTCCCACCGCTATCCTCGTCGATCTCGGCCCCGACGACTTTCCCCACTACGTTCGCGCGCTGAGTCTTATCCGTGGCCGCCGCTACGAGCCGCCGTGGATCGACGTGCATCGCGCGCTCGAGTCGATCGGCGCTCCGGTTCCCGCACTCTACGATGCGGACCTCGCCCGGCGCGCGATGCTGGTGGAAGATGTCGGCGAACTCTCCCTGCTCGACGCCGTCCGCCGTCCCGGCGCCGACGCCGCGGACCTGTTCCGGCTCGCCGCCTCCGAACTGATTCGCATCCACGTTGACGGCACCGGTCAAATCGACCGTCGATGTGTCGCGCGGGAGATCGGCTACAGCGGCCGGCTGTTCGAATGGGAGATGAAGGAATTTGCGGAAGTTGGCCTCGCCGCCGTCGCACCGGGCGCCGACTTTTCACCCGTCGCACCCGAGCTGAAGCGGCTGGCCGCGCGGCTCGATCGCTTCCCACATGTGTTCTCGCATCGCGACTACCACGGCCACAACCTGTTCATCCAGGACGGTCCGCGAATTCGAATCATAGATTTTCAGGATGCGCTCATGGCGCCGGCCGCGCAGGACCTCGCCGTGCTCCTGACGACCCGCGACACCGATGAATTCATTACGCCGGCGATCGAGCGCCGCATCCTCGACTTCTACTGCGCGGGACTCGTGCGGCGCGGCATCCCCACCACGCTCGACCCGGCGGAATTCATGAGCAGCTACCGCCTGTGCGTTTTGCAACACGCGCTCAAGATGATCGGACGCTTCGAGATGTTCGAGCGCGGCGGCAAGAGCGGATACCGTCCCTACATTCCGCATGCGCTGGCACAGGCGCGCCGGATGCTTGCTGAGATGCGCGCGGAGTTTCCTGAACTTTGCGCGGCGCTCAGCGCTTAGCAGGGCGTCTATTCAATGAAGGCATTGGTACTGGCAGCCGGGATGGGCGAGCGGCTTCGGCCCCTGACCGACGTGACACCGAAACCGATGCTCGAACTCGGCGGCCGGCCGTTGATCCATTATCCGCTCGCGATGCTGCGGCGCGGCGGCGTCACCGAGGTCGCAATCAACGTCCATCATCTGGAGTCGGCCGTTCGGCGCGGACTCGGCGACGGATCGGGGCTCGGACTGCGCATCACGTATGCGCCGGAGCCGGTTTTGCTCGGCACCGGCGGCCCGCTCAATGGCCTCCGGGAGTTCCTGCGCGGCGCCGAAAACGAAAATACATTCGTAATCGCCAACAGCGACACGATCCTCGATCTCGACCTGCGCGCGATGCTCGCGTTCCATCGCGACCGCGCCGCACTCGCCACCATCGCGCTGTTCCACCCCGCCAATCTCGATTATTACAGCCGTCTCGAAATCGACGCCGGCCAAAAACTCCGCCGGATGCGCCTGCTAGCGCGCCGCGACCCGCTCCAATACGACGATTACCCGGCCGCCCTCGCCGCCGACGTGGCCGGATCGCTCTCGCCGTTCATGTATTGCGGCGTGATCGTCGCGGATCAGGCGGTGTTCGACCTGATGCCGCCGGGGCCGCCCTGGAGCCTGATGGCCGGCCTGTTCGCGCCGATGGTGGCAAACGGAATGCCGGTGTTCGGCTATGTCCATCGCGGCTACTTCCGCACGATCGACGATCTCAAGAGCTACAACGCGCTCAAAGCGGAGTTCGTGTCCTCGCCGCCACCGGGAGTCCTCTAATAGCCTCTTCCGCACCCCCTCCCGCGATTGCTCCCCTTCCCATGCCTGGATCAGCACCTTCGCTTCCTTGAGCCGCGCGATTTCCTCGGCGCTGTAGCCGAACAGCTCGGTCAGGATTTCAAGGGCTCGAAACGCGCCATCGCTACTCGAGCATTTCCGCTTTCAGATTGTCGATGAGATCGATCAGCTCCGCCATCGAGCGGATCACGTAGTCGGGTTTGAAATAGGGATGGGTCTGCAGGTATTTGAACGACGCCGCGCCGGTGGCGACCGCGACCGACGCGCCGTAGCCCGCGCCGAGCGCGGCCATGATGTCGCGCGGCTCGTCGCCTACGTACATGCAGGCGTGGGGAAGTATCGCCGCCTTGAGCGCGGTCTGTTTGAGGCTCTCCGTCTTGTCGAGCGCGCGCAGCGAAGAGGTGGTCTGCGTCACGACCTGGTCCAGGTACGAGGCGAGCCCGACCATCGCGAGCTTCTCGACCAGCCGCCGCGAATCACCGGGGCGGCTGGTAATCACCCCGGTCGCATAGCCGCGCCGTTTGAGTTCGGCCAGGGTATCCTGCACGTGCGGCAGCACCTCGAGACGCTCGGTCTTGTCGATTTCAGCCAGGAAGTATGCGTACGCCAGCTTCACGTACTCAGGCCTGAGATGCTCCGGCACTCCGAGCCATACGTCATCGCTGGAAAGCGCTTCGCGATAGCGCTCATGGGTGAGCGGCGGATCGTGGCCGAGTTCGTCGAGCGCGCTTTTCGCGGCGATATACAACGGCCCGTGGATATCGACCAGCGTGCCGTCGAGATCGAAAAAGACCGCCTTGAATTTGCGCGATGCCAACAAAATTCCTCGAGCTTCCCAACCGGAGTGTGTAGAGATGCCCAGCAGGCTGTCAAGCGGCGCCGCTAAGGACTGCGCTGATACAGCAGCAGATACTCGCGCCGCCCTCCGATCACTTTCTTTACGTACTCGCGCGTCTCTTTGTACGCGATATTCTCGACCCACTCGTCATCGGCGCCGGAAAAATCGGCAACCCACTTCGAAACCGCGTGCTCGCCCGCATTATACGCCGCGACGGCCCGAAACGCGTTGCCGCCGAACATCTCGAACAGGTTTTTCAAATACGCCGTCCCCAGCTCGACGTTAACCGAGGGATCGTAGAGACGGATCGCCTCGCTATCCATGCCATGCTCGGACGCCATCTTCTTCGCCGTCGACGGAATCAACTGCATCAGGCCGCGCGCGTTCGATCTCGACGTGGCATTGGGGTTAAACAAGCTTTCCTGCCGCGCCAACGCGAGCACCAGGTAAGGGTCCAGCGCGAGCCGGGTGGACGCGGACGCAAAGAGATCCCAGTACGCGCGCGGATAGCGCACCCGCTCGGCGACGGCGTGGCTCATCTGCCCGTTTTTTTCCATGTGCGTGGCAGCCACGATCGCGTCATACCACGCATCGGCGCTCGCGAATCCGGCCAGCACGAAACGCCGCATTTCGATTGTGCCGCCGGCATGTTCCTCGAGCGCCTTCAACTCGCCGGGTTCAAGTTCCTTGAGTCCCATCGCGCGGATCGTTTGAAGCCGCGCCATGTGATACTCGGCGACACCGGTGACGGCAGGCGCCGCGCCGTATTGCGGGTCCGGCGCCGACGCGGCCGGAAGATCGGGGCGGGCGGCCGCGACCCGCCGGCTGGCGAGCTCGGGATAGTAGTTGGTGTCGGTGCTGGCGGCGAGTTTTGCGAAAATCGCGCGAGCATCGGTGGAATCGCCCGCATTTTCCAGCGCACGCGCACGCCAGTACTCGCACATGTCAAGATTGGTCGCATCTTTCGCGCGGGCGCCGGCAAGCTTGAATCCCGCCGCCGCGATCCGGTAATTGCGCGCCAGATACAACGTCCAGGGTATGCGAAACCGCGCGTCCTCGGCAGAATCGCTGCCGGGATAGCGCGCGGCCAGCCGTCGATATTGCGCACGGGCGGAATCAAGCCGGTGCTGTTCTTCGAAGATTCTGCCGACACGGAGCATCGCACCGGGCGCGAGCGCGCTGGCCGGAAAATTCGCGACGAGTCTGTTCAGCGTCGCGCGAGCGAGGTCGTCTTGATCGTCGTGCCAGTAGATAAGCGCCAGCGCTTCAAGCGCAGCCGGCGCGTCCGGTCCGCGCGGCGCGATTCGCAGATAGTCGAGGATCGCGCGCCTGGCGCGGTCGGGCTCCGGCTTGAGCGCTCGCGCAGTCACCCAGACCAGTTCCGCGAGAACCGAATCCTCCGACGCCATCGCAAGTCCCGCGCGTGCCTGCTCTTCGGCTGCGGACAAATCGCCCTCGCGGAGCAGCAACTCGGATTCGTCGCGATGATAAGCGAGTGAAGCGGCGTCGGCGATTTCGGGATTCGACGCGAGGAGCGAATGAACAATCGCGCGCGCTTCGCCGTCCGGGTCGGAACGCGGATACTTGTCTCGCAGTTCCATCAACTGCGCGTATGCTGATTTTGGATTCCCGAGCGCGATGAGCGCGCGCCCTTCTGTGATGCGCGCGCGCTGCTCGATAGACGCTTCTGGCCCCCGCGCAATCAGCCGCGACGCGACGGCGGAGGCCTCGGCGTTGCGGCCGAGCTTCAACAGATTATCCGCCAGCATAATCTCGCCGCGATCGATCATCACGCTATCCGGGTACGACCTGACCAGCCGTTCGAGCGTGTCTGCCGAGGCGTTCAGATCGCCCTGGTCGTGCTGAGCGAGTGCAAGGTAGAAGAGCGCATAGTCGCCGAGCGCGGGAAAATTGTCGGCCGCGAACGTGAGACGATCTATCGCGCGCGCATTGTCGTGGTTCTGGTCGGCGCGATAACCGTCGAGGAACGCCGCCTGTGCGTCGGACGGCGGCTTGTTGGGCGCGGCGACGGGAGCGGCAGGCAACGGCGCAACTTGCGAGGACGCGGCCGCTGAATCTGCCCGAGCGGGCGCCGCCGCGCATCCTGCCAGCGCCGCGCATAGAATCATCAGCGCGCCATCGCGCCACCATTTCGCTATCATCTGATCTTGGTTAGCGCATGGTGAGGGCGGCTTCAATTGGGCATCACCCGCCAAGACGGTTCCCCGGCGCGACATCGGAGCGCCGTCAGGCGACTGAAAAAACGTCAGGCAATTGAAAAAATGGGCGATTCAAGCAAAGTGATTCTTGCCTCGGCGTCGCCGCGGCGCCATCAACTGTTGGCATCGGCGGGAATTGAGTTCGAGGCGATCGAAAGTTTGGTGCCAGAGCGGCACGTCGCGGGCGAGCCGGCGCGCGACTACGCGCTCAGGATGGCGCGGGAAAAGGCCGGCGCGATTTCATCGCAGTTCCCGCAAGCGATCGTGATCGGCGCCGACACAATTGTGGTGTGCGAGAATCAGATTCTGGAAAAGCCCGCCCATCCCGACGACGCGCGCCGGATGCTCGAGATGCTCTCCGGGCGGGTTCACACGGTCGTGACTGCGTACGCATTGGCGCGGGGCGGAAAGATCCTGGAAAGTTCGCCGGTCGCAAGCCGGGTCACTTTTCGCAAACTGGGCGCGGCTGAAATCGACGACTACATTGCCACCGAGGAACCATTCGACAAGGCCGGGGCTTACGGAATCCAGGGCGTTGGCGGTGGATTTATTTCGCACGTCGAAGGATCGCGCGACAACGTGATGGGCCTGCCGACGGAGCAGGTCGTCGCGGCGCTCGCGCGATGGGGCGTGAAGGCGATCTAGCGGGAATGCCGATCGACAACGAAATCGAGCGACGGCTGGAGATCGTGCGAGCGCGGATCGCCGCGGCGGCCCGGCGCGCAGGCCGCGATCCCGCCGCGATTCGGCTCGTGCTCGCGAGCAAGACCCAGCCGATCGAGGCGATTCGCGCCGCGGCGCGGGCGGGCGCGCGCGATTTCGGCGAAAACTACGTCAAGGAGGCAATCGCGAAGCGCGCCGAACTGGCGGACTTGACCGAAATTCGATGGCATCTGATCGGCCATCTCCAAACCAACAAGGCAAGGGCGGCGGCGAGCGCATTCGCGCTCATCCACAGCGTCGATTCTGTCCGCCTGGCCGAGGCACTGGCGCGCGCGCAACCGTCGCCGCGCGTCCGCGCGCTCATCGAAGTGAATCTCGGCGCCGAGGCGAGCAAGACCGGAGTCGCGCCCGACGGCATCACCGCCATTTTGGATGCTGCCCATGGAAAAATCGAAATCGAAGGCCTGATGACGATTCCGCCGCCGGCCGCCGGCGCCGAGACGACGCGTCCCTACTTCGCGCGGCTGCGCGAGATGCGCGATCGCCTTGCAGTGCAATCGGGCCTTGCGCTAAGCGAACTCTCGATGGGCATGACCGACGACTTCGAAATCGCCATTGAGGAAGGCGCGACGATCGTGCGGATCGGGCGCGCGGTCTTCGGCGAACGCACAGAGTGGAAAAGTGAAAAAGTGAAACCGTGAAAGAATGAAAAAACTCGGATTCATCGGCGGCGGGAACATGGCCGAGGCGCTCGCGCACGGCCTTATCCAGCACAAGGTTTTCAAGCCGGGCGAAATTATTGTGTCCGACGTTGCGCCCGAGCGCCGGCGTAAACTCGCCCGCGCGCTCAAGATCGCGACGACAGCCGACAATGCCGAGGTCGTGCGCGAGGCCGGGGCCGTTCTGCTGGCTGTCAAGCCGCAGACGATCGACGCCGTGATGGCGGAACTCGCGGCAGAACTCGCAAGAGCGAGCGGGAAAGCGGCCGGCAGCGGCAAGCTGTTCATTTCGATTGCGGCCGGCGTGACGATCGCGCGGCTGACGCGCGGGCTAGGCAAGCGCGCGCGAGTGATCCGCGTGATGCCGAATGCGCCCGCGATGGTGGGTCATGGGATGGCGGCGATGGTGCGTGCGCGTGGAGCGTCGGCGGCAGATGAAGCGTTCGCGATGCAAATATTCAGGGCGGTTGGCGACGCCGTCGCGCTCAAAGATGAGAAGCTCCTGGACGTGGTCACGGCGCTCTCGGGCAGCGGCCCCGCTTACGTTTACCTGTTCGCCAAGGCGATGGCGGATGCCGCAGTGAGCGAGGGCCTCCCGCGCGAACTGGCAATCCGGATGGCGCTGAAGACGATTCGTGGCGCCGAACACCTGATGCGCGAGTCCAGGCGCGAGGTCGCCGATTTGATTGCGGCGGTCGCTTCACCGGGCGGCACCACCGAGGCCGCGCTGCGCCGGTTCGCCGAGCATGGTTTTTCTGATATCGTGGCCGCCGCATTGCACGCCGCCAGCGATCGCTCACGCGAACTTGGCCGCGGAATCAACTAGCGAGAGCGCTATCGCGTGTACGCCTGGACCAGCTTGATTGTCTTCATCGCGCAGACCCTCAACGGTTTGCTGACGCTCTATTTGTATGTCGTGATCATTTCCGCGTTGATGACGTGGATCGAGCCGAATCCGTACAACCCGATCGTCCGCTTCATCTATTCGATCACGGAGCCGGTCTTCGATTGGTTCCGCGAGCATCTCCCGGTGGTCTTCGGCGGAATCGATTTTTCACCGCTGATCGTGATTGTCGTCATCCAGCTCATCCAGCAGGTCGTCATTCCGAGCGTGGTGCACCTGCTGATTCCCGCATCCGTGTGAATCCGGGCGGCAATCCGCCGGCGGGATACACGCCCTGGATGCGAGTGGCTGGCGGCGAGGTAACGATCGAGGTAACGGCGCGGCCGGGCGCCTCGCGCCGCGGCATAATTCGAGCGGACGGCGACCGCCTGGTGGTCGGCGTCCACTCGAGACCGGACAAGGGAAAAGCAAACGACGAACTGATCGAGTATCTCGCCGGTGAGCTGCGCGTACCGCGATCGGCGCTGCTGATCGTTCGTGGCGAAACCTCGCGCCGCAAGACGATCCGAATCGTGACGCATGAGCCGGCCAAGGCGGCTTCGCGGCTGCGACAAATCAGCAAACCAAAGTAGCGTCTGCCAGCTCAAACCAGGCGAATCGAAAGCGAAATACCGGCGTTTCGCTTGACTGCGTTGGTTTTCGTGGTTATTAAGGGGGGTGGAAGTGAGAGTTTTCGATTAGCAGTCCCGGTTTTGCGATGCCAATTTACGAGTACAAGTGCAACAAATGCGGCGTCTTCGAGGCGATGCAGGGGATCAAGGAAGGCCCGCTCAAGAAATGTCCCACCTGCAACAGCAAGGTGGAGCGGCAGATGTCGCGCGGCTCGTTCATCCTGAAGGGCAGCGGATGGTACGCGAGCGACTACGCCAAGAAGAGCACCCCGAGCAGCACGGACTCGGATTCAACCGCGGCGCAGGCCACGCCGGCGACCGACGGTAGTACGGCGTCGTCGAGCGATTCGTCGGCGAAGGCGGCCGGCGAGTCGAAGCCGGCGTCGGAATCCAAATCGTCGTCATCGGAATCGAAGACGTCCTCGCGCTCGAAATCCTCGTCCGAAAAGTCCGTGTCGGCAAAAGCCGCCGACTGATCTTCCTTAGGTCGCGTGCCCCTAAGCGTGCGCGCGCACTTGTTTGCGCCGTGTTAGCTTGGGCAGAGAATCGTCTTCGGCGATGCCGGACAGTACGACTGGCGGGCGGTCGCGAAATTCGGCGACAAGGGAGAGCGCACCGCCCATCGCCTTGATCGTCTTGCGCAGCGTGGACAACAGAAGATCGCTGCGTTTTTCCAGGCGCGAAACGCTGTCCTGGGTGATCCCTAGCGCCTTGGCCATGCGGACCTGCGTGAGCTTGCGTGCGTGCCGCAGCTCGCGCAAGGTCATTTCCTCGGCAATCAGCTCGGCCGCGCGGGCCCCTACCTTCTTGCGCTGAGCCGGGTGCAGCTTCCTGATCTTGTCATTCACGTTCACAGCCATGGTTAGTTCCTTTTCCTTTTCAATCGGGCAAGATGGGCATCGAAACGGTCATCGGCCTTCCGAATCAACTCGCGGTAGAAGCGTTTTTCGCCGACGCCCGACTTATCGCCTGCCACCAGCACAGTCGCCTTGCGCTTCGGATCGAAGGCGAAGGCCACTCTCCATTCGCCGTCCGCCGCGCTGAAGCGCAGTTCTTTCATATTCGCATGGCGGGATCCGTTCAGAGTGTCAACGCGGGGCCGCCCCAATTGCGGTCCGAATTGCTGGAGCAGGCGCGACAAGGCCAGGATCTCGGTCTGCACATCCTGATGCAGCGCGTCGAACTCGGGTTCAAACTCATCGCCAATCTCGACAACCCAGCTCACTCACCGCCTCACCGTTGCAATATGATATACACTCCATATGATGTCAAGTCCATAGATCAATGAGCGCCATCATCCGGAGAAACTCGCGCGGCTGGCTGAACTCGGACTCGAGACCGCCGAGGAATCTT